>Ga0209282_1002246_pt1 | contig 11057 bp, 6 predicted proteins | sample Mtrugardesep15_FD_187529 | JGI IMG/M metagenome (GOLD analysis project Ga0209282, IMG submission 187529) | Root nodule microbial communities of legume samples collected from California, USA - M. trunc garden sep15 (SPAdes) (version 2) | ecosystem: Host-associated > Plants > Roots > Nodule...
GTGTATCTCTGTGGGTGTACCGCACATGACCTCATTATTTGGGCACCAACTTTTTAAATTAGTGTGTGCGCGTAGGTGTCTGCGTGGTATTTACTTATGCAAAAAATATAGCACCAATTTCATACTTTGTGAACGACATTTAAAATTTCATGGACGACTCTGCATCAGTCCCAAGATTTCACCATCGCCTACAGTCAAAAGTAACAAAACACAGTTCTTTGTTAAAACTATTATTCATGAAGTTAAAGACAAACTGAATATGATAATTAAATCTGAATCCTAAATTCGATTTGATCTATTTTGATCCTAAGCTCGTCAGAAACCTTCTATGAAGAAACTCCAAAAATTATATTCTTAAAAAGTGACTCTTCTCATGGACAAGACTCTTCTAAAGTGAACAATTCATTTTAGAGAGTAAAATGAGTAAATATCATATATAGATAAATAAGTTAATGATTGATATTATATGTACATACATAACACATTATGTTTGTCCCAAAAAAACATATTATATGTGATTACAATATCAATTATTAATTTCCTCAATTTACCAGCTACTTATTTCAGAGGATTCAAATCCCTTTCTCATGACCCTCTACTGTTTTATATTGTAGTCTAAACTCTTTATATTTTTCGGTTCTTGAGGTTTCTTCAGTTATAGAAGGAGAATTATATTGTTCAAGGCTACCTGCACTACCACATCACTGCCCAATTGTAATGTGCAAGATGGCTTTACACTTTACAGTGATATACAATCCTTCAATTTTGACCCTAGGACTTGTCGATGATGTGTCAGCTTTTAAATTTGTTAAGCTTTCAAATAAGACTTTGATGGAGGAAATCGATGGAAGAGGAAGGAAAACTACTTGAGAGTTGAGAAGATGAAGATAGAAGTATTTTGGTCATTTCACTTATGTTTGTGACATGTCATTACTTAAATGAGCTTAGAGACCACAACTCAAATGACTAGTAACTAGGCAAATTTCAAAAGATTAGTAAATACATTGACTAAAACTCAAGTGGCCTCTATTTACGGACATCAAAAATATAAATAATCCATCAATTTAATGCATTCTAATCATTCAAAAAATATGTTATGGACTAAAACTAGCAAGCAGATAAATTTGAAGACCGTATTAATATAGAGACTTAATTGATATAAATTGTTGAATATAAGGGTTGATTTAACAATTTAATGGAGAATTTTTAAAATATTCATAATCAACCTTTTTTTTAGGGAGTATTCATAATCAACTCATTTGAGATAATTAAGGACTGGTAAACACTTCCTCGTATGAAAAGCACCTCTCTCCTTAAATTACTCTTTACATATCACTATCATCAAAGAGTGTGATTTTTTCAAATTCTACAATAGGGTTTCTGAGATTTGAGTTAATCCATGATGGCAACCGAACCACAACCTTGTGAGGACGTCAAGGTTGATCTCTTTGAAGGCGACGATGAGTTCGAGGAGTTTGAGATCAACAAAGGTAACTTCAAATTGTTCCAATCTTTAACCCCTCCTCATCCTAATCATTTTTGCAATCAATTTCAGCTTCATTAAATTTTGATCGAGAATTTTTTTTTGAAGAAGCTAAACTAACCCCCTCAAATTGGCACTAGAGATAATCGAACCTCTGAGACCTTGAGGAGGAGCACACTCCCAAGTCCCAAGCCAATACCACTAGGCCAACCCAAGTGGGTTATTTCGATCGAGAATTGAATCCATGTTAGTAGTTTCTTGCTGTTTATTTTTGCAATCTGATGTAACTTGCAGAATGGGAGGACAAGGAGGAAGGGAGAGAGGTAGCTCAGGAATGGGAAGATGATTGGGATGATGATGATGTTAGTGATGATTTGTCTCTTCAGCTAAAGAGGGAGTTAGAGGACAATGCTGAGAAGAAATAAAACCATTTGTTAGGTATTTTAGTCCTAGGTGTTTTTCCACAAAATTTCTTGATTGATGCAAAAGAAATAGAAACTTTGGCTAGTTACTATTAAAAATATTTGGTGAAGTTGTTGAACGTTTTCACTTGATCTGAGTTATGTTTTAGTAATTGGCATCTGGATTTAATATTACTTTGCGAGTATGGTTGGTGTTACTTGAATTGCAAGTTATCCTTTTTATTCTTGTTGATCAATGGTGCCCAAGAGCGTCCGAACAGATCTCTTTTTCGTTTGATATGATGGGATGATATGAAATTGTGATTTATCGACATCTTCAGCCCCAAGGGATTGAATGTCAATTGCAGGTAAATTTTGCTAATGAGTATAAGTAAAATGAAATTAGAATGTTATAGCTACTACTAAATGAGGGGGAACTATGTGTGTGAAATTAAATGATGTGGATTTTTGATATGATGTTTAGATGAATGCATATTTGGTATGTGATTTCCAATAGGCTTTCATACTCAATCTATGGAAGGAATACGTGGAGTTCATCTAATCAAGTGTTTGCTTTCTCTTTTAGAATTCACAAAGTTGGTTTCGTTGTGCGCATTTGGAGTTATGCATGTTTTGTTAAATCATGTTGTTTAATTGACAATTTGACATCACAAAGTGTAAGGTCAACTAGAATAGAGATGTTTTGATTTAGTGTCTTGGTTCTTGTTGAAGTGCTCACGGACCATCAATGACAATGGAGGTCGTGCATTTAGGATTTTTGTGTGTTGCTGCAGAGTTTTTGACTTTTTCTAATGCTACAAGAAGAATCAATGGGACGAAGGTTACCAATTGTTGTGGGATCGATGTAGAAATCTTAATTATATTTGGATAAAGAGTTTAAATATTAAAAAATTGTACAAACATATTAACATAGGTCAAGAGTGCATTTGTCCATTTTAGACGTAGCCTTCTTCCATAAGTAGGAAAGTGAAACCGATTTTGGTTATTTCTTAAATGTTACATTAATTTTTTTGTTCATACAAGGGTTAGCTAAAAGGTCAAGATCAAAATGCTTGCATCTTGATTATACATTTGGTGTTAAGATTTTTCTTGTTCTGAATGCTTGAAACTGGAATGCATCTTTAGTCTCTGATAAGAGTTGATAGATCTCCCGTAAGTTAATTTTGTGAATTTTGTTTAAATTGTGAATGCAATTTGAAAATAAAAACCTACCTTTTTTATGATAAATTAATGGTGTACTTTTTGAACCATTTAGGTTTTAGACTCAACCAATATGAAGGTTATTATTATACTATCGAGTACTGAAATAGTAATTGTAAGTGTTCAACCCCACACACAAAAGAAGAATAAAACCACAAGTAAACACAAACAAGTAGTGAATACATTGTCTCGCGTACGTAGCTTGGTTGGTGTGCTAAGGGATGTCAGAGTTTGATCCCTAGAAACTCAATTGTGGGGAGAGCAACTAATATATCTCATGAGAGGGAGCCTATTTTTCGTAAATTTAATTCATGTTTAATAGTCCTTTAACTTTTTAATTTTTCAAAACTCTAGCAACGTTCTCTTTGGGAACCCAAGCTTCTGATATGTTTTTGCAAGATCATGGACATTCCTCCATACTTACTTTAGTTTGCGCCACTCCATTCTCACAAGCGCACTACCTTACCCAACTTGAGACATCTTTTAGTCCTCCCTGAAGGCCCCTTGAATTGCAAGCCAAACAAAGGGTATCAACTTTGCCCTTCCTGCCTAATTGACCTTTCAATTACAGGGACCATCCCTAATTGCAAACCACTTATCGATTACCAATTGTAGACCGCCTTCTTCCTCTATCGAAGAACAACTTCAAGCGAGCAAGAACAATGTTGTTGAAGGGAGGAATCCTATATATTCACCCTTTTCCCTTGTTGGGTACGTGACGCTACAAACACTTGGTGCAACCTAACGTGAGGGAGGATGCAATGCTTTGACCGATTCCTCATCATGAACACCGTGATTGATCGTGATTGAGGGAGGAGGACAAAGGAAGGCATGCTCGGATCTTCCACCTTGTTGTGCAAATATCATTAAATGTTGGAAGCCAACACAAAATACTTCCAATTAAAAACATATTGGAAGACGTTCAATGTTCTTGAGACATGTTTTTAGCTGAAAGGGTTCAAGTTCAGTGAAGAGTGAAGAAAACACAGCCAAGACGCCTCACATAAATCCCTTTGTTTAGGACATTTGTTTCTGAGTAATATACAGCAAAAAAAAATAAAAAAAAAAAAATTTCACGAAGCCTTGTGTTGGGTTAAATAGGAGTGTTGCGGCATTTTTTCTCCCTCAAAAAAAAATAAAGGAGTGTTGCGGCAAAACAAATTTATTTTTTTATAATTCTGGATTTCACATAAATCATGATGGTAGTGGTGTTGTGTTACAAAATCAACTCATCCTGATGTTTAGTGAAAACCGTCATTATTCTTTTGTAAATTTGTAGGATTAAATGTTTGGAAAACAAAAGAATTAAGATGAGACATTTTAGAATTAAGGCATATTTGGGTCAAAAGTGGAAAATAAATTATATTTATAGAAGGCATATTTAACTTTTTTTTATTACTATCACTTGACCTGATATTTAATTTAACTCTCTTTTTTTCTTGTCTAAATCCTAAAATTTCAGCAAAAAGTATAACAATCGTTGAAAACAGTGGTATTAGTTAGATTAGATGGTTAGCACTTGACTTGTGGTAATACATAAATCAATCATTGAAAACACTCAAAATGATTAGGAACCAGTGGTATTAGTTAGATGGTTAGACAGTGAATTCCGAAGAAAAAGAAGTTTGTTATGGCTAGAATGCAGGTTCACCAGTCAACACTTCACACTTGTTGCGGTCAAGAACTAAAACATCACCCAAATACCTATTTATGGCATATTGCTTAAGTACACATATTAACAAATTATTTAGCTTCCCTCAAAAACAAAAAACAAAAAATATTTAGCTATCAATTTTCATTTGCATTCTTCATTTGTTTTTGTTTTTTTGGAGAAACAATCTTCATTTGTTTACATCGTCTTTCTTCAGCTTCCTCTTTGAATTTTGCAGCCATGGTTGACACTTATTTAATAAGAACCATTGTTGGAATAATCGGTTAGTGCAGAAAAACCTCTGGCTTATTTCCCCGTGTTTATTCCTTGTTTCTTTTCTATCAAGTTGTTAAACTTATACAACCCTAAGTAGTATCGGCACCAACCCGCAGACTTGATAATAATTTAAGAAAATAGAAGTGATAGAATGTAACTATATGTGTTGGAGTTGCGTCAACGTCAACACTAATGTGCCCAATATCAAACATGCTTTAAATTTCAAATATTGGTGCTACATAGATAACATAACACCGCATTCTTTCTCAATAATTTTATTTGGTCATTTTAATCTAAACAAAATGATCAACCTAGTGTGACATGAGTGATATATGCACAATTTCCTCATTAGACTTCTTATCAAGTGCTCTAAAAATACTTGTTAGTATTTTCTTTAAAATATAACAATGCAATTTTATTTTTGCTAACATATGCAATGTTATTTTATTTGCAGGAAATGTCATCTCTTTTTGTTTATTCATGTCACCGGTGTAAATTTCTTTCCCTCTTTCTCTTTATTCTTGTACTTAATTTAATGATTTTAGCACTGATAATTAATGACAAATATGTATTTCTAATATATACGCAGGCCTACATTTATAAAAATATGCAAGTTAAAATCAGTGCAAGATTTCAAACCAGATCCGTATGTGGTAACTATACTCAATTGTGCAATGTGGTCATTCTATGGAATGCCCTTCATTAGTAAAAGTAACCTTCTTGTCCTCACAATTAATGGCTTTGGCTTCTTCATTGAGATTATCTACACTTCCGTCTTCTTCGTATACTCAAATGGGAGTACGCGTGTGAGAAACATCTCAAACTTATTAATTAGTTATAGCCTATTTTTCTTTTCAATGTTTTAAAAATCGAATTGAAGGTCAAACCATAAACATTGTCTACGATACGTTCAGTTACTTAAACGGTTAGATTGTTTAATTTTGGTTCGAGCGATTTAAACCAATTGAACCATGATCCAAACGTACCGGTTTGATGTCAAGATCAATTTTTAAAACATTAGTTTTTTCACTTAACAATTGATCAATATTACCGATTTTATAAATTTTGTTCTAATTGGTTGGTGGATTGGGTGAATTTTAATCAATTTCAGAAGAAGATCTTGTTGGCCCTTCTAGCTGAAGTTGTGTTCCTTGTCTTGGTGGTATTTATTGTCATGTATTTTGTAACCAGCCTTAAAGACAGAAGGTTCATTGTTGGACTTATATGCATAATCTTCAACATCCTTATGTACTTTTCACCCTTGACTGTCATGGTACGTGTGAATATTCAGTTTCTTAATTAACAAGTTTTCTACCAAATTTGTGTTTTTGGTTTGCATAATAGCAATTACTTTTGTCCATTTTATTTAATTAATTTTTTTTAATTTTGACAACTAAAAAAAAGAGCAGCGTCAAGTAATTAGAACGAAGAGTGTGAAGTACATGCCATTCTTACTCTCACTAGCCAACTTTGCCAATGGGGTTGTTTGGTCGACTTATGCACTTCTTAGATGGGATCCATTCGTAGCGGTAATAATCTATCTATCATTAGTCGTTATTATTATTAAATTTTTGTTCTAAGGATCTATATATTCTATTTAACTTTACATTTTATTTGAGCTGGTTAGTCCCATGGTTAAGCTTTGAAATATTAAAAATTGTTATCACTATATCATGTGACAAAAATAAATTATGAAAGTTTCACGTAAAACTACTATGAGATAAGAAAAATAAAATTTGATGATCCATAAAACCAATGCTGATAAATTTGATGTGAAAAGTAAATAATTTGAGGTTTGTAGTTTATGATTGCTAATAAAATGTTTGAATGCATAGATTCCCAATGGCTTCGGAGCACTTTCTGGATTGATTCAGCTCATCCTTTATGCCGTTTACTACCGAACAACAAAGTGGAACGATGATGCTCCACCTAGTAGTGTCAACAATGTATGATTACAGCTTGGATTGACAGAAAGACAGAACAAGTTCAAAGGAAAAAGTTGTTCTTTTAGTACGTACCAAGGTGTCTTGGAATTTTTTCTTTTTCTCATTTTTTTTGAAAGGAATAACTTGTTTGCATATTGTTAAGTCATAGCACTGATCTCTTGTAGAATAGAATAAGTTGAGATCATTACAGCGATTGTTGTGGACCTAAATGATGTATCATGATCATCAGATGACAAAAATAAATATACATATCATGATTCACAGTTCAATGCTTCATTGAAAAAACAGAAGGTTCATAACTTTTTCTTTTAAAACTATCCGGCTGAAGAATCGACTAATTTGAGGATCAAGAATCAAATGTCTGATCACATGCATAAAAGACTTGATTATGCAACAACCATACCGCATTATTATACGACTCTATACGGTTTAACTTCATTATTATATTGACATTAAACAGGAACAATGAAACATTGATATTGACCTTATTTTCTCCCCATTCTATATCGATAAACACTAATTATACCGGCCAAACACCATTACTACACCATTACCCTTTTGAATACTACTGGGATTAAGTTTGGATAATGAAAGCAAGGAGAGATTAGAACACCAAGCCAATGGGTCCAATTTAATCACATCAAATATGATTGCAAGTTTGCAACAGTATAATATATAGTATAATGAAGATCCAGCTGGGAGGCAACATTGGCTGAAATTAATACCCATACCCACAAAACTCAAACCAAGGTGGAGAAAAAACGGCAAGAGTAAAAGAAAATCAGAGGCACCAATTCCTCCAACCTATACCTGCTACTGTGTATCTCTCTCATCTCATTACAGTATCCAATTTCTGTATTCTCACCATAGATACAAATTTGATTCTTCAAATAGTGAAAAACCACTAAAACCAAATTGTTTGTTGTCAACAAAAGAATGGAACTTCATGGTCCTCTATGCTTGCGGAAGCAAAAACAACCCTGCTGCTGATCAATAGGGATCATACCTCCACCTTTGGATGTGTCAATGGCCTCCAGCATGGTAACTACCTCGTCCATCTCTGGCCGCTTATCAGGACTGGCATCCCAGCATTTCCTCATTACGTTTGCAAGAGAACTTGGGCAGCATCTTGGTATTTCTGGTCTCAAATTCTAAACTCCAACAGAAAACAATAATGTCATCATAATGGATTCACAAACACAGAATCCACTGCAATTATAAATATGCATTGCTTACATAAGACAATCAACTGAAACGAAGTAGCAAGTATACCTGGCGAACAACAGCTGAAGTAATTTCTGAGAAACTTAGGTCAGGATATGGCATGTCACAACAATATGTCTCCCATAAACAGATACCAAAACTGTACACGTCACATTTCCTGTTATAGGGGTTTCCATTTAAAACCTGTAAGAAGCCAACCCCATTGGGAAAAAATGAATAGTCAATTACAGCGGCTTTCTCTTTGCACTCTGTTATACATGCTAGTACAATAATTTTGATTGAATGTTTCAAGTCCCAGTAAAATATCCATTTTTTTAGTATAGTCCTAGTAAAAACTCTAATCCATTTTTAGTCCATACCATTTATAGAAACATGACACATTTATAGGGATAAACTTGAAAGATCCGTAATTTTGTATGGACTACAAACATATTTAACCCAAAAGATTTTACAGGTACTAACTACACACCTCTGGAGCCATATAACCAAGGGTCCCGGTCTCCCCGGTCATATCATTAGGATTTGACGCCTCGACTCGTGCAACCCCAAAATCAGCAATTTTAACTGTGCGGGTCTTATCCAACAGCATGTTTTCGGTCTTCACATCTCTGTGAACAATCTTCTGAGAGTGAAGATAACTCAACCTGTAAAACCAAGCGAGTGGATAGTTATATAGACAAATTATGGGTGTTTTTTTTTCAATCTGCTAAACTCAATTAAAATAGATTACCCTCTTGCTAAATCAAGCACCAGCTGGATGACAACCTTAAAAGCTAATTTCCTCCTCCTGTTCTTTATTAGGTATGATTTCAGTGTACCTCCAGCAAGATACTCCACAACAACACAGCAGATATTGCTTGGCATGCCAATTAGACCAGTATCAGTTTGAATCTGCAATTCTGCAGATCCCATAGTTGCTCCAATAAACTAAACATAGAAACAAGACACTTTCAGATAAGTGCATAATACAGATTGGAAAGAGAGAAAACATAAAAAACAAGTAACTACCAAATATAACAATATATCATAGAACAGGAAATAGAATATGTCATGAAGAAAACGAGCAAATAGGGCCATAGGGGCTTATTATACTTGTTATGTGTACCTGCATGCATCTTTTGCTTCAGAAAAGGGGAATAAAAGAACACCCGCTATACCAAATGGAAAGACTTTAACGCAAAGAAGATACATGATATCTTTTCATTGGTTACGATGGTCACGAAAAGGCTGAAGTGCATTGAGAGGAGAAAATGGTATAAAACATACATACTTTCAAAGAACAGATTCACCATAAATTGTAGAAATCCGAAGGCTTGAAGCTTTCATTATTGGGAAATTTCAAAACATGCAGGAGGGCTGGTTTATTATTTACATGCTTTGGTCAACAACAATGAAGATGCTGAACCAATTAGAAAATGCTTATTCAAATCCATCTTTAACCTCTGATGTGAAATACTAGTTCCCTATTAGAGCACTCTGAAGTTGCGACAATTTATATATAGAATGGTAATCATATCAAAACGGACTTGTTTTTATATGAAGAATTCGGTTTTCATTCATAGACCAACATAGTATCTACACAGATTAACAAGATATGAATTAAGTCGTATACTTCTATGCAATAGCTGCAAAGAAGTTACTTATCCTCTATTCCTGTATTCAACTTTATGACAGGTAAGCTGTTCAACAGAGATCTCCTCAAAATTGCTTTCAGAATAATAAGAAAGTAAAACTCCAAATATGTAAATATACATTCAACTATGGATTATCTAAAAACTGTAGAATTCAAGATTCGTGGCCTGTTAATAAGGAAATAGTATATGCCACAAGTGCTTGAATCGAATAATATTTCTCTGCTGAATCACCACGGGCAGACTCGGATTAATCCATTGCAAATTACATATTGCAACAATCTCATTTTGTATCAACCCTTATCATCAAAACTACTTTTGGGTTTCATATGCCAACTTATCAACATAGAATCAGAAACAATGAGAGGCATATCTGGGACGGTGAAACTCATATGTTGTATATAAAGTTCAATATAATATGATTCACATTTTTTAGTTTCCACAAAATAGTTGAATGTTTTATATTTTGCAAATAATAAAACTTCACATAATGCCATTGCATTGTGCAGCCTGCATAGTTCATGCTCCTTAAACAATATGTATGAAACTTTTTCACACAGTTGGGAAGGAAATCCCTAAAAGTTACATCACTTCCAACCAAATGACCTAATCACTTGAAAGAGATTATCACTATCCCGAAATAAAATAAATGTGACTCGTATCTGAATTTGAAACAAAATTGGACCCAATCGATATAAATCGATGAACATATCTTCATGATATAAATTTCAATAAAAATCTCGATTCATTAAGATGAATTGCAACATGCCCCAAATCACAATTCACATTTTGCAGCATGTGCAGTCTCAAAACATGCAGGTCAATGCAACACGGTTTCTAAAAGACTTGTAACGTTTTTTATGCCGCTTTCTTTAGAAAGGATAGATAGAATCTTCCAAAAGCCAATATTCATAACCCAAATACAAATCACCATTATAGAGTCCTAATACCCTAATTTTTTTTATTCTTCTTGCCTGCACAGTGTTTTGTGCCCACTTTTTGTCATATATGATATATGACTTGTTGAAATTTGGGGCCTAACTCATCCTTACAAAACCGGCTTGTAAGGTGAGGAGTGCCTCCTCTTTCTCAACTATTCTCAAGAGTCCTATCTATCCGATGTGGGACTAAATCCACCCCCTCAAAGCCAACACAATGAAGGTGTTGGAGGCTGCAATGAAGGCAAACCAAAGACCACAATTTAGGCGACTAGGGGCGGACCAC
>Ga0209282_1002247_pt1 | contig 11053 bp, 6 predicted proteins | sample Mtrugardesep15_FD_187529 | JGI IMG/M metagenome (GOLD analysis project Ga0209282, IMG submission 187529) | Root nodule microbial communities of legume samples collected from California, USA - M. trunc garden sep15 (SPAdes) (version 2) | ecosystem: Host-associated > Plants > Roots > Nodule...
ACCTAGTAGCATTACTCCGACCAGTCCTCATGTTACTCCAGGGAAACTTGGCAGCAGAACCATCAGCCCGGTTCAAACCGGGGCGTTCAAACCTTCCCCTGTTCGAACCAGAACGGTCAAACCGTCCCTTATCCGAACCAGAACTCTCAAACAGATTCGAACCAGAACGATCAAACCCTCCCCTGTAATACCCATTTTGCGGCTTAAACCCACGATTCTTCTTATTCTCATCAAGCCAATGACTCTTCCCCGGCGCTTCCTCAACAATACTAGCCGCCATAGCCTGTTTATTCAAACTCTTCTTATCCTCTTCAATCTCTCTAATCGGAAAAAGATTCGGGTTAATCAAAAGCGGGGTTCTTAACGTTACAAAAGCCTTTTTGTAATCAGGTTTTGCAATCACGATTCCGCCACGTTTCTTCTTCTTTCCGTCCATGTTCAAAGTTCGAACCTTTTCGACATCGAATCCGTAGAGGGATTCGAGAACGCGCTTGATTTCAATCTTGGAAGCTGATGGAATGGTTTTGAGAGCGATTTCATGGATGTCGGTGAAGGTGGTTGGCAGGAGAAGCTTGATTGGTAGGTTTGCGAAGTACACCACTCTTCTTCCTAATCTGCTTCCCATTTTTCTCTTCTCTTCTCTGCAACTATTCGATTTCACAAATGACCTAATGTATGTTGCTCTTAAATTTTAGAGTATATTATTATACACCGAATGTAAAATAAATAATAATTTTATGGTCCGTCATTTAATGGGAACATGTCTTATAGCCGTTTGATTTTATTTTTATCAAAAAATTTATTTTGATCTTTTGAGAATGTAAAATTAGTTTACCTTACGGTTCATTTTTTTTCTCTCTCAAAATTTTATAGATTTAATTGGCATGTGAACAAGGAGTAAGGAGTATAAGGTACATGTTGTATAAGAATCATCAATTGAATTTGTTGAGATCCTACAAACGTAGTCGTCAGAGGATTTTAATCAACAATGTCTATTAGAGTGAGGTTCCCTTGTACGTCTTATGGAATATTGGTGACATAATTATCACCAAAAGGCCCATCACGTCTTGAACTCCATGACTTGTTGATCTCATTGTGAATCTTGAGTTTAATAGTGCAAACAAGTTGTTGAGAGATTTGATATATGATGTAATGTATACCATGTTAATTTGGTGTCTAATGATAGACATTGTCATTAATATTGAAGTGTTAGTTGTTTCAACTTGTTGTTCCTCATAAATGCTAGAAGGAGCAACAAATGAGGCTTTTACGGTCTATGTTGAGGCTTTTGTCGAGGTTTGGTTGATGTCCTCAACGTTGATTCTCTCGTCTTCAAGTGATTAACTTTGAGGGAGGAACTATGTCCCTTAGTTATGGGTTCTCTAACTGCTCCAGTAGAGTGTTAGGTATGGTTTTTTTGAGTTATTAAACTACACTAAGAAATGCATGAAAAATAGATAAAGGCGGGTTGGGAAAAAGATAACAAAAATAGTGAAATAACTATTATGTTTGATTGGACTTATTTTATTTTAATTACAATGTACAAATTGAGTAATTATATGCAAAACTATCCTCGACTAATTACACGGGTAGTGCCTGAGTCTCCACTATTGAAGGGATCATGGCATCCTGTGTTCAACTATGAGTTTCGTCCTTCATGGTGTGGTCCACTGACACGGTTTTTGGTGCGCATCTCCACCATGAATGTGCTTCTTTCGTCATCCCTTTTTGCAGTTAGTGGTGCTACACATGAAACGTTGATTTTGTGCATCGTTGTCTAATCCCACTCTGATCTAACTCAACATCGGGTCTATTCACCCCACATACTTAGTTAATGATCTTGATAAAGAATCATATTCTCTCGCTCGATTGTCCCAACACTCGTCGGATAGCACTTGAGTGACATAGAGTTGGGTGACATTGATGACATTGACCAATCACAATGTCACAATGCTTGTGTTTCTCTCTCTCTTTCACAAGCATTGTGCCATTGTGATTGGCCAATGTCACCAATGTCACCCAAGTGCTACCCACACTCGTCTAACCTTCCATCGCTGGGAAGTTTTTATCGCCTAAAGTCCAATCGTCTATATGTTGATGTCGACTAACATGATATTTATTTTTAGGTTTAAATAAAGTCAACACATAATTTTTTCACTTAAATTTATTGTACGACTTGTTTTTACGTACATGTATCCAAACATAAACGATTTGACATTTTGATAACTTTTTAGCATAACCAATTATACAAAATCAATTCATTCAAAATCAATTTTTGTCCCAACAGAAATAAACATGCACCAGAGAATAAAAGGAAGGGAGACATGAGAATTTGTTAAATAATACATAGAGCCTAAAAGGGGTTTGATGATACTTGTATCTTGAAAGACATTAAGAATACTTTTACTATTTGATAATAGTGAAAATGTCCGTTGTTGTTCAAAGGTAAATCTCTCTAATGAGGGGTTAGAGGTTGAAACATGTGTTGTGAACTAATACAAAATATATGTGTGATTTTCATTACCTTATCTTTTTACTTCTGTGTTTTTTTTACAAAGGTCGAGAAATACATTAAAAGAAAGAGGGGGTTTGCACCTGAATACATAAGCGAGCAACTGAAAAAAGGAAGATATAAACAAACACTAAAAAGGAAGGGGAAATGAATACAAGGGGAACACACCCACCACCCTACAAAAAAGGACCCTCATAGTCGAACAACTTTGGAGGTACCCTTTTAGGCATGGGTTCTCATTCCTGCTGAGTTGAAACTAACAGGTTGCTCTTTGTATACATGCTTCTTATGTTTCTTGTTGGATAGAGAAGTATTGGAAGATACTTGGGAAGTATTTGAACTTACACTCCTACCCTCCAAGCCTTGAACCGGAACATCATCTCCTAAGCCACCTTAATGGATTTTCAAAATAGAGACACTCTTGTCGATATCATCATTAGATTTACAAGGAGGAGCTCCAACATCAAAGTAAAATGGCCTTTTAGAAATGGTTAGAAAGAGCAGAGAACTAGTGATAGGCTAAACAAAAGCTTCTGGGGAAATGTTTGGAGCTAGAATATGTGGAAATGCTTGATTTTTGTGTTTCTTGGGCCCCAGTTTAGCTTGACTGTGTGTGGCAACAGATGAATAATGAGCTCTGGCTTGAGTATCATCTGACAAATCACCCCAAAAAGATTTCAAAATATTGACACTCGTGTCTATCTCTGCATTTGATACATATGCATTGTAAACTGCAGTAGAGCTAACTGCAATATCTCTTTTACTTATGTGTTGCTCTTATATTTATTTATTTAATTAATTTATCTTAAAAAGCTTGTTTAAAAAATTGAAGAAAGGTTTTTTTAACAGGAGGATCCTTTTACTATAAAACACAATTTAAACCCCCTTATATTTTGTTTTCTTCCACCTTTATAAATCATTTTTTAACATATTGCACCATTATAAATCATGAATTAATAAAAATAATTGATCAAATTCAATTATTTAGGGAAACAATTCTTTTTTATCTTAATGTGTTAGTCAAAACAAAAAAATATATATCGTCTTGGTCTTAGGTCAACTTGTGCTTTGATTAGGTTTTTATTTAGGGATGGCAACAAAAAGAAAAAGACCTGATGATAAAACATGCAACGAGTACAGGGTGCGTATCTTAATGGCTATTAAAACCATTTTGATTAATAATAATTTTCCCTTCCATAATTTTAAAAACTAAATACGCATTATGTTTTTTTACCATTGGGTTCTAGTCTAAGTATTTAGTACACAATGTGTGTGAGAGACTTGTAAATCATGAAATACCAAGCCCAATTCGTTCTCATAAAAAATAACTTTATTTTAAACAATTCAGGCATTTCATAATATCAATTTGTAATGGAAGGTAATTGCTTGGTCACATATAACATGGTTTGTCATTAGACACGTGAGTCGTGTGGCTATGAATGAATTTAAATTCGATTTAGTAAGATAAGTCTTATATTTGTTTGATTTTTTAAAATTCAATTTGATTAGATTGAAATATGAATCATTTAATGTCCAACGACTTTGATTTCTACATAAAACTTTTATATCAGAAAAATGATTGTTGATCTTTATTACATATTTATATTATAGCATGATTTGACATCTGACACCTGCGTCGTGAGTCAATACATGCATTTAAATCCGATTGGTAAGATAAATCTTATATTTATTTGACTTTTTAAATTCAATTTGATTAGATTGAAATATGATTAATTTAATGTCTGACAACTTTTATTTTTTGACCATAATATTTTCATTACAAGAAACGGATTCATTAATACATATTTATATTATATTTCAAATTGATTAGACTGAAATAATGTTCGACGACTTTGATTTCTTGACCATAACATTATTTTATTACAATAAAAAGGATTAGTGAGTATTAGTTCACATATAGGCAACTATTATATATAGACCCTTTAGAGACACTGGTGTACAAGCACCCTTAGGTCTATCAGTAAACCAAAACCATTGATAGTTATTAAGGAAAACATTGAAACCGTCATGGAAACAGTTTGGATTAAGATCCCCGCTGGAAATGATGTTGCAGAGACTCTGATCAAATTGGCTCAATGTCACCAAGCTGGACTGATAGTGTTGAGTGGTTCTGGTCCCATCTCCAACGTTATCCTTCTAGATCCAGTGTCTCGCACCCCTGATCCCCCTATCAAAGAAACACTGCATATGACATCTATGCATGGAACTTACGTGAATGCAAACTGTTGTCGTGTTCCTCCCTATCTCATTGCTGACCCAGCATGTTCCTCTTTTTCTGTTTTCTTTGCTGGTGCTGGTGCACAAATTTTTGGTGGAATTGTTGGAGGCAAGATTGAGGCTGCCGGTGTTGTTTCTATTAGAGCAAGTCTTTTTAAAGATCCAGAGTTTCATAGGTTGACTGGCATCAACGAAATTCATCAGGATATTGAAGAGGATGATACAATCTATGCTGATCGTATCATCCCCAATGGTGATCATGTCACAAATGAATCCAACAACAATGATGGAATTTATCTTCGAGGCCACGATGCTGTGGGTGCCAATTCTTCTCAGCTGAATCCACAAATGTCCCATTTCCCTCTTCCAACTGAAGGGAATGTCATGCAGTGGAATGACTCCACTCACATTGACAATCAATAGCTAGAAAAATATTTTAAAGTGTTCTCTATTGTTGTTAAGTCTTTTCCGTATTTGAATAAATGAACTTAATTTCCTCTTATTATGTCTTTTTAAAAGAGTGATAGTTGAAAACTTTATGTACCTCTTTGCATATCGTAATCATGGTGTTTAATTTTCTTTATTTTAATTTTAAGTGTGTATGACAATGATATAACAAATATTCTCACTTGAGTAAAAAAAAAGTCATCCCTTCTCTCCTAAATTCAGTCGTTGTCCCTTTCCACTTTCATAAGCCCTCAATCCAAACCTTCACGTCTCTTATGTAACTCATGTGGTGGTGGTGTGTTCGCATGCTCATGGCATCGTCACTACCCGTAACCCCTTCTTGGGAAGTTAAAGTAGCCATTGACGCATCCGTCAATGCAGACTACTTTGATATGGCCACATTGGAGTTGTAAATTTGTATGGGTTCTCCCATTGCTAGTTTCTTCTTCAGCCATTTGATCTGGTTCGCTAGGGAGGTTTGATGATATGCTTTTGATATGGTTATGCCAACATTTCTTGTTAGATTCAATTCATCTGTCTTCATCCGTCTTGCTTTGAGATGAATCTTAGTAATGAAGTTTCTAGGTCACGAGTGTTTAATGTGTGATTTTTGCTCTGATCAATCTGATTCTTTTGAGTTTTGTTGTTACATCGCCACGAACTTCCGTCATGTTGATGCTAACCTCCTTGATCCCTAATTCTTCCAGGTCTGTTGAGGTCTGCAGTTTTCTTGGCTTGGTTCATCGCCACACCATTGGTGGTTTGGGGTGGTTGAAGTTTTTAGGTCACAAGTGTTTAGCGTCTGATTGTTGCTCCAATCGATCTTGCTCTTTTGAGTTTTGTTGTTACATCTCCACGAACTTGTGTCGTGTTGATGCCACCCTCCTTGATCCTGGATTCTTCCAAGTCTGTTAAGATCTGCAATTTTCTTGGCTTGGTTCGTCGCCACACCATTGGTAGTTTGGGGTGGTTGAGAAGGTGGTATTGTTACGTGTTGCGAGCCCGTAGCCGTCATCTTCCTCAAATCCAGTTTGGTCTGTATTGGTTGAATTTTGATAGTTGGGTTATAAATGATTGTTATTTTGTTGTTTTGTATCCCAGTTAATGGTTAGGGTGTGAGGATTCGTTAGTTACCGTGTTGGTGGTCAGATCCACTCCCTACTCTCAAGATCTGATATGATGCCTATCAACTATGAATCTCATTTTTTGCAATTAGCTTTCAAGTTTGCACGTGGGTTTGCTGGATTGTTTATGTGGTGCATACAAATTTGCTTCAGATTGAGTTATACGGTCATGCAACCTTTTGGGCTCTTTTGCTGTATGTGCCGTTGATTTTTGCTTTTACTGGATTAGGCTTTATGTCCCCCATGCTTTTTTGTACTGCCCATTTGAGTTGACCTACAATTTTGTTCGGACTTACTGGGTTAGGTTTTACCTCCCGCCCCTAGTTTTTTATGTTGTTGTACCTTTTCCATTTTTTTAATAATATATATATATATATATATATATGCATTTGGTAAGATATTAGATTCTATAAAGCGTGCCAACGCGATGCTTTCTATTCTCTTTGATGTCATTATGCTCTTAATTAAAAAAGGATAAAACAAATATTCTCAATGTGTATTTTTGGCGGTGGTCGGGGTTTGAATCTCGTATCTTGCATATATTATGCATTGTCCCTACGAACTGATGTAAGCTCACAGGAACATTCTCACGTGTTTAAATAGTTGTTAATGATTTTTTCGTCAAAAATTAAACAGTTGTTAATGATTTTTATATTAGTTAATTAAGTGTTTTCTTAGCAAATTTTTGTGATGTACCCCATAGTTCTGGTATTGTATATTTGCATAACTATTGTTAAATATTTAATTAAAAAATCATTTAAATCTCGTTACATTATGAGCTTATTTTGATATGGGTCTTGTTAACGAGTGTCTCCAGGATACTCTTTAAGCATTCTAAATTAGGAGAAAATTATTCTTTAAAAAAGTCAAATAATTCAATTTCCAATTCATTAAATACACATGTTTTTATAAAAGATTACTATTTAAGACCCTTAACAAGTGCCTCAAAGACACTCATTAACATTTCTCTTTTAAATCTCGTTAATCATTTATATATATTAAAAGAGAGTTTATTTTCATCTTATTTACCAAAATCATTGATAGAAGTATATGCAAAAGAAATAAAACCTAAATAGATATACAATTAAACACAATCGAATAGCGAACAAACATACACGTTACTATCCATCTTTTTGAATATGTAGATTAACCAACCTAATGAAAGTCACATTTAATTGAATAAGATCATATATTATTTTTTCAGAATAGGTAGATTAACCAACCTAATGAAACTCCTCATAAAGCTTCTAGTGTCGCTTTCCTCTTGCTCCAGTTCTGAACAAGAAATTATAATGAGAAATACCGTATTTATAAGGAGAGTTTTCACTTGAGTTTAAGTTAAAAACATCAACTTTACCGACAAAAAGTAGGAAAAGACGTTTTTGCCCCACACTTTTTCAGTGTACAAGGCGCACACTCCATGCCCTAAGCGCATGTGACTGTGTTACTCACCATGCCTTAGGCGCATGACATGCCCTAGGCGCCTGTGAGTGTGTGGTAAATACTTTTTTTTTTCTTGTCAAGTAGGAAGTGAATGTATGGTAAAGGAGTAATACTCTTTTTATCAAATAATCGGACTACAAAAATTCTTTTTTGAAGAGGGTGTTTAAGGTTTGAATCTCAATCTATATAAGAATGCATTCTGTCAATTGAGTTACGCGAACATAAACTAGTAGTACTATACTGGAAGAGTATCCAATTGTGTACTTTTGACAGTAAAAAAACATCAATCAGATTTGGTTTTGTTGTTGGCAGCCGTCATGTGCGGAATCTTAGCAGTGTTGGGTGTGGTCGACAACTCTCAATCCAAACGCGCTCGTATCATCGAATTGTCTCGTAGGTTGCGACATAGAGGTCCTGATTGGAGTGGTTTGCATTGTCATCAAGATTGTTACCTTTCTCATCAACGTCTTGCTATTGTGGACCCTACTTCTGGAGATCAACCTCTTTACAACGAAGACAAGACCGTTTTTGTCACCGTACGTATCTTATCTTCTTTTGCATGTTCTTTTTTTAATGTAAAGTACACTTGCATGCAGAATTTTAATTTTGTCACATTTTCTGTTGAAACTATGGTATTAGGTTAATGGGGAGATATACAACCACAAGAAATTGAGACAGAAACTGAAATCTCATCAATTTCGAACGGGTAGTGATTGTGAAGTCATTGCTCATCTTGTAAGTGTTTTCTAGAATAAATTTGAATTTTTATGATTATTTTACTATTTTTCATATTATTCTGATGAGTAGTTACTATGATGTGGTTAGTATGAAGAATATGGTGAAGAGTTTGTTGATATGCTGGATGGGATGTTCTCATTTGTGCTACTTGATACCAGAGATAAAAGTTTTATCGCAGCTCGTGATGCTATTGGCATTACCCCTCTTTACTTGGGTTGGGGCCATGATGGTATGTGGTTTCTCCTTATTATTGTAAGTTGTAACATTTTTATATTTTAAACTCGAACCTTGTTGGTGTCTAAGCCACTCAAATTGAACCGTGTGCTAAATTGCTAAACTGAAGTGAATTTTATTCGTATAGATTGTCTGTGTAATTTTTTTTAAAGTTTTAATCAATCGTGACTGTCAGATGATTAAAACATTTGACTTTCATAACTAATTTCAAAGTCATACATATAATTGGTATTGATTTGTCGATAGTCTAAAACTTTACATGGAAATTGAAATAAATCATTAATGTATGAGTTCCTATATAAAATTTGAAGCTTCAAATCAATGTATTTTTGTTGTATGTTTTGTGGTATTACCCTTATTTGCATAGCACATGGATATTTATAACTCAAGTGAATGTACTAAAGATTGAGAGTACAATACTAATTTCTTACTAAATTATGAATGATATTCTGCTACATATGTGTATAAACATTAAGGATGACTTTGTTATATCTGCCGACGCTTCTAATGTTGAGGAACATGTCCTAGTTTTTCCAAGGAAATGTAATGAAGTGTCTTTTAATCTCTCTCCCCCCCTAGCATACACATGCATTAGTCTTTTACATTCTGCAGTTGCATAATTTTAGGATAGAAAATAAAGAGTTATCTATTCATTTGGCTATGTATTCATGGTATGAATGTTCTTCTTGAATTAGATATATTATTTTGAAGGGCTGATTATTTTGCAGGATCAATATGGTTTGCGTCTGAAATGAAAGCTCTGATTGACGACTGTGAGCAATTCATATCTTTTCCTCCAGGGCATATATATTCCAGCAAACAGGGTAAAAATAATGCAACTTGTTATTTTTTCTGATTATGATACACACTTACATATCTTGTTAAACTCTGTTGTATTTGTAGGAGGATTAAGAAGGTGGTACAATCCACCATGGTTCACAGAGAAAGTTCCATCAACACGCTATGATCCAACGGTTTTGCGTGAGGCCTTTGAGAGGGTTAGCTATTCCTGCCTCATCCATTGAGTTCTTTCATCATTTTAACTTTATAAAGTCCAATTCTGCTTCGTGTTGTTATGTAGTGGCTATAGCACAATAGCATAGTTGAATTTGAACAAATCACTATTGTTTCGCAATACACTATCTGTCTATTTAGTACAAAATGTTGACAAATAGCAGCAAAAGCGAGCTATACCACTGTTTTGTAGCAGAATTTGAACAAACTTCTATTTTCCGCATTCCATGATTGACAACACCGGTTCTACTGTATTTGCTTAAAGAAATGCTTCAGACTATTTTCAACTCCCCCTGGAATTTTAAAGCATCCTCACTTTTATTTTTTGTCTATAATATCATTTGCAACAAACTTAGGAGTGTCATGTCATAACTAGAGGTGATGAAACCGATATACACCATGAAATGCAACTTAGTGCCTTTTCAGAAAGTATACGTAAATTCCCATAAGCTCATGGTTGGAATTTGAAGCTGATTACTATGTTCTAGTTGGTGAAGAAAAAATAATATCATTTTATTCTTTTCCCATTTAGTGACTTCCTTTGATGTACTTGATACTAAGTCATAACCCTACGAACATCCTTTTTAACTTTTTCTTGGTTATACTGTGATATCATGCAGGCTGTGGTTAAGAGAATGATGACTGATGTACCCTTTGGAGTTCTTTTGTCCGGAGGACTGGACTCATCACTTGTTGCTGCAGTGGCCAATCGATATTTGGCTGATACTGATGCTGCCCGTCAATGGGGATCACAGTTACATACTTTCTGCATTGGTATAGAGGTCAGGACTATTTCCTCATGGTGAAAATGAGTTGTATTATGCTTCTTCAGTCCGTAAGTAATAGTAGTTATATGCTTCATGACACGACTTAATTTTCCACCATTCAGGGCTCTCCGGATTTGAAAGCCGCAAAAGAGGTAGCAAATTATCTTGGCACTTGCCACCACGAACTTCATTTCACAGTTCAGGTGACGATTTCTCCCATTATCTCACCATTTTACCTCGAGATTTTTATAAATAACTCGGAGGTAATCTAATATTCTATTTTGGCTATATACCAGGAAGGTATAGATGCACTTGAGGAAGTCATTTACCATATTGAAACATATGATGTAACGACTGTCAGAGCAAGTACTCCAATGTTTCTTATGTCCAGAAAAATCAAATCATTGGGAGTGAAAATGGTTCTGTCTGGAGAAGGTTCAGATGAAATATTTGGAGGTTACCTGTATTTCCATAAGGCGCCTAACAAGGAAGAGCTTCATCAAGAAACATGCCGAAAAGTAATATACCATAATTCT
>Ga0209282_1002248_pt1 | contig 11052 bp, 2 predicted proteins | sample Mtrugardesep15_FD_187529 | JGI IMG/M metagenome (GOLD analysis project Ga0209282, IMG submission 187529) | Root nodule microbial communities of legume samples collected from California, USA - M. trunc garden sep15 (SPAdes) (version 2) | ecosystem: Host-associated > Plants > Roots > Nodule...
TCAATAGGACCACAATATAAAATAACTAACTCATGATCCAACCATATGATATTTGGCAACATACATTTATGTATCCATCTAATATCTATATATGTAGTTACATATCTATGTACAAATATGTATACGGATACTCACAAATTATCTATTTATTTTTCCCAGATACATAAGAAAATAAATTAAAGTAGAAATTAAAAAAATATATATATGTATGTTATACCAAATATTTATTGTTCCCAAATACAATCGAATTCCAACTACTATTAAGAGTCTCACATCGAATATGTGATGACTTGACAATGTGTTTATAAGTGGAGACAATCATGACCTCACAAACGAATTTTGTGAGGTTGTGTTAGGCCCAACCACGATATTTTTAAGATGGTATCAGAGTCTCTCCGATATTTTTAAGATGGTATCGACAATAAAAACCTTCAAGCTTTGTTTTTCGGTGAAATACAAGTTCTAAATTTCATCTTTGTTTTTGTTTTATATCAACAGAAAAAACTTCAATAAAAAACGAAGAAGAGGTACTCACTGGTCCTTTTTTTTAAGTAGCAAAATATAATATAGTAGTCAAGTCTATAGCACTTTGACTAGGGTAGTCCAATCAAACACAGAAAAGTATCAATAAATGAAAACACCAATCCTGAGCTAAAAGAGATTCACATATACTCATAAAAGAGATATTGCCTTGACTTTTTTCATATCCAAAAGATATTTCCAAAACATGTCAGTCTCCAAGTTTGAGTAAATAAGACATACTAATATGAAATGAATTGATACTCTCAAATCAGAGAGAAATGTACTGAAAGAATTAATTTGTTTAAAGGAAAGTTGAACTTCAAATGCTGATGTGGCAGAATCGGTTAGCTTACTTGCAAATCAAGTAACTTCTTCATTCTATTTTTCCCACAAATTGGAGCTTGGTATATGTCTATCATACCTAGCTTGGAAAATAGGGAGCAATCTAAGCATTCCTTCTTGCACTTTATTGCGAACAAAATGGAAATCTATCTATTTCAAAGTGCTTGGTTGGGTTAGCAGTAATATTTAAGGAGCATCAATTATCACAATAAAAAAAAAAAAAAAAAAAAAAAAAAAAAAAAAAAAAAAAAAAAAAAAAAAAAAAAAAAAGAGAGAATTCAAGAACAATGCACTTTAAAATCATCTAGTAAGTAAATGAGCTTGAGATTGAGCTTCACTACAGTGGTTTGTTTCTTAGTGGACCATGATATCAGTAAGGAGTCAAGAAAGAAACATAAACCAGTAACGTGTCTTCGAGTGTTAACACCGCCAGCCCAATCTGCATCAGTGAAACCCAAAAGTTGAAGAGATGAAAACTTGGGGAAGTAGTCATTTTCCTAGGCTATTTTCGAGATGTCTTAGTATTCTGCAAGTAACATGATAATGGACACGAGTGGATCCGAATCAATAAGAATTTAGAAGATCCAAACAGTATTTTTTTTTTTTGCAAATATAAATTCCATGATTGGAATATGCCACCTCTAGGCCAAACAAAAAATAATGTTGCTAACTTAAATCTTTTTTATCATAATAACAAAATACAAGATAGATTTCATTCTAGGAAATCTCATAAATGGAGTTTCCAACCAATATAACATTTATCTACATAAGGTTGTGAAGATATCTCATAGGATAAAGGAAACAATGTATTGATATGAGGATGCTTGTTTGTAGCCTAGATGTATGACTGTGTGAGAAAAATCGTAAGATTTTGATACCATTTGCAACGTGCTTGCAATTCAAGGCATATAGGGACTTTTGTAACTTGCAAACTTGGTTAGGTTTCTGAGGGTTACAACTTGAGGAACCTTCATATACACATCTTCATGAAGAAAACACGGCCTAGAATTTGAAGGTTGGTCGAAAACAATAAAGTCGGCACCAAAGTTTATTCAAATTGGAAAGATATTGGAAAGACACTAAAACAGGAAAACAGCCCTAACCATATTTCAGGGTCGATTTTGTGTAGGGAATATATTAGGGTTAAATATGTTTTTGGTCCCTATAAATATACCAACTTTTCGTTTTAGTCCTTCTAAAATTTTCCTTCAACTTTTGGTCCCTATAAAATTTTCAATTATTACTTTTGGTATCTATTTTTAAGTTAATTTTTGTATGTTTTAATGAAATTGAGCATAAATGTGTAATATAGTAAAAAAAATTCCAAAAAAAAAATAGAATTTTTTAACAAAACATAAATTAAATATAAATTTTTAACCGTTAAATATATAAAAATTCATATTAAATTCATGTTTGGTTAGAAAATTCTAATTTTTTTGGGAGAGATTCTTATAATATTATGAATTTTTATGAAAAATTTTATTCGAAAATATGAATTCTACATATGATTTTACTTTAAAAGAGGAACCAAAAGTAGTGATTGAAAATTTTATAGGGACCAAAAGTTGAGGGAAAATTTTAGAGGGACTAAAACAAAAAGTTGACATACTTATAGGGATCAAAAACATATTTAACCCAATATATTAATACCCGCCAACATCAATTAAAAAACGGTTATCTCAAATTAATTGTGCAAAACATTTTTAACTTTAAAATATTTATTTCCTCCTTATCGTTAGATACAAATTAAATGTCAATGTTTTTTTTATTTGTTTATTATTTTTTAATTGAAGGGCATTTAAATAGAGAGAAAAATATATATAAATCTATCAGTGTTCTCAACATGAGTGGCATCTTGCTTTTACATATCTCTTGATGTTATAGCAAATTCAAAGCTACGTGGTTCTTGGGGTGTTGCAAAGTTTGAGGGTTTACGGTGATCTACAAATGAATAAAAATATAGAGGTGTGGGTTTGTCTTGGCTCTCTACATTTTTTCCTCTTTTCTATTTTTTTTTTCTCTGTTGGACTCAAGACTAATGGACTGGATGAGTTTCCCGTTTGATTTTCTTAATATAAATGGACATTTGTAAATGTGGACCTCAAATTTAGTGGGCTCAAATAATTTGTTTCTATTTTTTAATTTTTAATGGACCTTTATGAGCAAATTAAAAGTGATGACAAATGTAAAAATTATTATTAATTTTGGGAAAACCTTTATAAATCGAACAAAATTAGGATACTACCGTTTCTCCTATTTAATTATGCTTTACAAAAAAATAAGACAAATATTTTCATATCATCATCGAAAAAGATAAGTAAATATAAGGGTCCAACTTTTGTCCTTCAAGTTGACAAGAAATTGCATCTAAATATACAAGAATATAAATGATTGTCTCTGAATTTCATATTGATTCATAGACTAGTGAAAAATTAAATAGATTGATCGCCTCTGGATTGTATATTGGTTCATCGATCGGACAGAGATAAAATGAATCAGTCATCTCCGTATTGCATAGTAGTGTGTATGTTGACGAGAAATAATAAATGTTCGTTTATAGATTATGTAACGGTACCTAGGTCAACAATGGGCCGTGTACCTTTTTAAAAAAAATAATGAGTCGTGTAACTCCTAAACACAACCGTCATGTATGACCCAATAAAAAAATAAAATTGGGACGAAAATTAGGGATAAGACAGAGACAAGTGAAACATGGACCGGGTCAAGGTTATTCTTTAGGTTATTTTGATCGTCTAAATTTCGTTTGAGAACAAAGACTTTTTTTTCTAAGAGTAGTGCTAGAAACACTCTCTATTGAATACTTTCTCAAACACTAACTCTCTTATTTGATTAAATCAACGGTGGTCATACACTTTGAAAATTAAACTCATATAAAGTGGTGAAACATACATTGATTTCATTCGATAAAAGATTGAGTATTAAAGAGAGTGTTACTATCATTTCGGTTTTTCTGGTTTTTCTAATATTGTTTTATGACACTCACACTTTCTTTATTAAGAAAAAAAGTTAATTTACCGTGTCTACTTGGCAATTGTAATATTTAATTTAGGGTTAAATATATTTTTGATCCCTATAAAATTGAGACATTTTAAATTTAGTCCTTACTTAATTTTAATCGGTTTTTTAATCCCTATAAAAACATTCTGCATTTAGTTTTAGTCCCTTCTTAATCCAAATTTGTTTAATTATGCTTAAATTCTTGAATTTTTGAACAATTTTTTGTAGACCTGTTAAGAACATTACTAAAAGTCCCTCTGCAAAATATTAACTCAAAATTTGATTTCTACGTCTAGATTTTTGTTACTCTTTCCTTGAACGTTTGTTGTTTAAAAAAATTCATATTTAATTCTTCTCATGTTAAAAAATTATATTTTTTAGTAAATGAACATTTTATAATGTTCTAAACATGTCTCCGAAAAATCGTTCAAAAAATTAAAGAATTCAAGGATAATTAAACAAATTTAGTTTTTACAAGGACTAAAATTACATGTAATTTTCTTTTTTAGGGACTAAAAATGCTATTAAAATTAAGTAATGACTAAACTTAAAAGTTTCCAATTTTATAGAGACCAAAAACATATTTAACCCTTAAATTTATGCATCGTTTATTTTGTTGATATAGCATAAAAACGGTTAATTAATTTGTAAGTCACAAATGCTATTACTCTTGATTATTTTGGTGTTTTTGAATTTTGATAATTAAAATAGTAGGTCGTTGTCTTTTCGTGATCCTGGACAACACAACATATTCATATTGTCCCAAATTGATTGGATTTATCTTGATTGGAAAATAGTCTCATATTTAGGCCAACCGATGGTACTAAATTGTAAGCAAGTGTATACCACTCTAATATTATGCTACTGGAATATTAAGCCAAATGAAATATTATGCTATCGAATATCTGTGATTCATAAAATTACATTGTTTTTGTTGTCCTATGATAATATTTTGTTGATTAATTCTTTTTCCCAAAAAAAAAAAATGTTAGTGTATTGATGATTTTGTCTTGAGATCAAACACAGGTATTATGCAAGATGCTTGAACCAAGATATGTTTGAATGGATGTAGTGATATGCATGTTTGATGTAACTGTGATGTAAACATAACTGGTGCAAAGTGCATGCATGGACTTATGATTTATGATCATGTATGATGCAAAAACTCATACAGCACACATGAGCTTTTGTTTTTGTTCATAGACATTGTTCATTTAAAATACAAAATGATGCAACAACCTTGTTTAGTGAAAATGATGCTTTTTGCGGAAGGAATGAATTATTTACTTGATCACGTTGTTGGAAATTTCAATCTGTAAACAAACATTAGAACTTAGGATAATGCAAACTCAAGCTTATCATAAACATGTTGCATAATGAATTAACGACGATGCAACCATGTAAAGATGGATTGATTGATTGAGAATGGCCAATTTTTGTACTTAAGGCGTCCAAACCTTAATGATTTATTTTCCTTTTTGATTTTTAGCATTTTTATTTAGTCGGCGGGGTTTGAACTCAGATCTTGCATATATTATGTATTGTTTCTACCAACTGAGCTAAGTGAGCTAAGTTCACATAGCATGATTTTTAGCATATTTCAAATGAAGAATAAATTCAATTGATCACCGACTAAAATGGACTTTTTAGGGTTTTAATATTGCTAATGGTGTACGTGTTTTAAAAAAAAGGGTATATCGGGCTCAAATAATTATGTAAGGTTCAAGTAAGTTTTTTTTTTTTTTAAAGGAAGTAAGATAAATAGTCTTTTTATCAAATGACCTCTTCATGATGTATAAATGTGAAAGTTTATATTGCATTTTTCATATATTCTTTTGTTGCTTTTCTTCCAATTGTTTTATCCCATGGATTTTGATTGATTTTGTTATTTTTTTCAATTTTTTTGACATCATGAATAATAATTCAAAACTGATCAAGCATTATAATAACTTCTAATGTAGGAGTTGTTCTTGCTTGGGGCTATTGAAAGAAAAAATGAAACTCTCTTTTTGGACTCAAAAGGGTAGCAAGGGTATTATTATTTATTTTTATAGTGAAAAATCGTGAAATTTCATTTCAAATTGTATGACTCCATACTTTTAAAAAGTTTAATTTCAAGGCAAAACTAAGTTCTTTCATGTTGCAATAATGTTTTTTTTTTCCTTTTCTTTCTTGCATTTGTGTTTCCAAAAGGACTTGCACCAAGTGTTCTATTCTGATATTTGATAATCATTCAAAAAAATAACAAAATTGCCTTAATAAAATTTCCAAAAGGACCGGCAAGGGATTTGTGGCGGACTATAAGGTGATACACTTCTTGGTTCTACTATGTCTCTGATCTACTGATGAGCCATCCAGTTGAGGTGGTTGAGGAGCCATCTCCTAGGCCTCCTAACCAAGAGGTTATTATTAAGGAGGAGTAGCGAGAGAGCGTCCCAACCCACTCTAGGTTATATGGAACATCTACGACATTGCGAATGAGGCATTGCGTGAAGGCAAACCACATCCATACTATCACAATATGTTTATGAGGATTCAAGAGAAGATGTATCTAGTGATCGAGCTAGAGATTGTCCGAGGGAGTGGTAGGAGGAGGAGGGATATGAGGAGGAAGAGCCAGAGTCCGGAGGAAGAGGGGTAGTGGTTGATTGTTTTTTAGTGTTTTTTTATTGTATATTTTAAGTTTTTTATTACATTTTGGATCTTGATGTAAATTAATGACATTTGCATATTCATATTTTTATCTATGACATTTGTGTTGCCTTGGAAATGATTTTGATTTTGCATTATTTTGGAATTATTTTTTATTTTGATTTTGCATTATTTTGGAATTATTTTTTATTTTGATTTTGATTGAATGGACAATTTGATTGAATGATTAAAATAATGAATGTAGTGGCAATTGATGATTGGTTTTGTGAAAAATGCATGTTTAGATGTTTACGTGCTTAAAAAAACAACAATTCTGCCAATAATTATTGTTCTGTTCGCAGACCTGAAACCAACGCAAGTTAACTCACGTTGGAGTTCAGCATGAGTTAACTCACGTTAGGTACCGAACGTGAGTTAACTCAAGCTAGAGTTAATTTTCAAAGTTTGGGGTGGTAATAAACAAAATGGAAATGGAGAAGAGTAAAATTCTTCATAGAAAACCTATGTTGGGCATACTGAAAGTCGTTATCTAACAAAAGTTCAAAGTAAAATTCTTGTCCCACCCCATTTCTCTTCGACACCCTACAAATTACGCAAATCACCCCGTTCAGATTCTATAATTTGAAGTATGTATTTTAGTTTTTGATCGTAGAATTTGGAAATAATTAACCACGATCATTTTAGCTACCATTAAACCCTGACTAACTCATTTTTCTGGATTTTTCCACATATGATTCCACATAAAGAAGTTGCTTTAAAATAGTTTCCACTTTCCATTATCACTCCAGTGTGAAGGCATATTGTGGTGGTGTGTGTGATGATGACAAACGAATTTGGTGTTTGATTACTCTATGACTCTTTACTTTTATATTCCATCACCATGGACGAGTTATGTTCTTCAATTTGTGCATTTATATAATTGAATTGAATTCTTCGTCATTTCTATAATTAAAAATTTCTATAATTAAAAAATGCGAACTGATGCAAGAAAATACCAAGAGGTAACACATTTAGAAGTGGACGTGATTACAATTGCATCAACTCATTGTTTAGTTTTTCTCACTTGCATCTATTATTTCTTTTTATCCTATAATAAAATGGTTTGGACCATGATTTAGTTTTCGAAAATATTATCTAACATCATTACAAATGGTCAACTGATGAGTTGGAATAATTGCACTTTGTTACAATAGAGTTTGAAACATGTAAAAGAGTTGTTCATCATATTCTAAAATTTGGATATGTAAAAATGATTTTTTCTTTTGTGTTCGAATTCCAGAATTTGAAGCCCCCTGATATGTACAAAATTAAAAAATTATAAAATTGTATTATGTCACAAGAAGGATCCGAAACATGTAAATGAGATGTTTGGATTCCACAATCGAGACATATGTTAATGTTCAAATTTTAGAATTCAAACGTGTAAAAATCTTTTAAACAAAAGTTAGCCACGTTCAACAATGATTAAAATGATAGTTTACTCACTTTTCCTTTTTAAATTGTACCAAAAAAAGCTTCATATTATTAGAATCCAATAAGAAAATTGTTCTTTATACTTCCAAAATTGTTCTCAAGCAACCCAAAATATTCATTTACCCCCAATTGCAGTTAAGTTTATTCGCTTGTTTGCGACATTTAATTGTCGTTGCAATTTTTAGTTAGTTGGCCATCAACACTTGTACTACTATGTGTACATCAAATTTGCAACAACAGTTAACTGTTGTACGCAAACGAACGACAAATAACTATCATAAAGGAGCGAACATCAATTGATTTTGGAGTGTCTGATAGCAATTTCAGAAACCTAAACAACAATTTTCATCCAATATTTGTCGGAGTCAGGAGGTTGGAGGTCTGGAGGTAAGGAGAATTAGAGATTTTAATATTGCTTTACTAGGGAAGTGGTGTTGGAGATTTTTGGTGGAGAAGGATAATTTATGGTATAATGTGTTGTTGGCTTGGTATGGAGTGGAGTGGGGCCGTGTGAGGGAGGGTGGCCACGAGGCCTCTGTTTGGTGGAGGGATATTTCAGTTTTGCGATCAGAGGAGTGGTTCCATGGTAATGTCAGTCAGTTTGTGGGAGATTGTAAAAACACTCTTTTTTGGATTGATGTTTGGGTGGGTGGAGTGTCTTTTAAAGATAGATTTCCTAGATTATTTGAGTTGTTTTTGTTTAAGGATGCATCTGTGTTTGATATGCATGTGTTGGGGTGGGGATCTGAGGGGATGGCGTGGAGGTGGAGGCGCATGATGTTTACGTGGGAGGAGGAGTTATTAGGAGACCTTAGGCTTTTACTTCATAATGTCACTTTGCAGGTTGATAGGCTCGATAGGAGGCTGTGGCGTTTGGAAACATCTTCTGTATAAACAGTTCGTAGTGCTTATAATTTTTTAAATGCAAATGGTCCTGTCGATCTTGCGGTGCCTGTGTCTTTTCTGTGGCATAAGGACGTCCTTTTGAAGTTGGTTTTATTTTCTTGAGGTCTGTTTCGTGATAGACTTCCAACTAAAGACAACCTTTACTGCCGACATGTTATTGATATAGATGCTCAGTTGTGTATTGGAGGGTGTGGGGAGGTGGAAAAATCTCACTTATTATTACATTGTAATTTTTTTGGCTCCGTTTAGAATTATATTCTTAGGTGGCTTGGAGTATCTACTGCTTTGCCTTATGAAGCTTCAAGTCTTTTTTATCAATTCAGTTATATTGGTGGTGTAGCAAAGTCAAGGTGATCATTGTTACAGGTCATTTGGTTTGCAACGGTGTGAGAAATACAGAAGGAAAGAAATAATCGAATTTTCAATGTCAAAAATTGCTCTATTCAGCAAGTCGTGGACAAAATTAAGGCGATAACCTTCATGTGGTTGAAGGGGAAACTATCGGGTCTTTCTCTCAATTACCATGGTTGGTGGCACATTTCGTTCACTATCCTGGGTATAGGCTGACTGTTTTTTTCCTTTTTTCCCTTTGGTGGGTCGTTTCCAACAGTGTAATTATTTGTATTTTTTGTTTCCGACTTTGACTGTATTTTGGTGTTTCTTCCTTAGTACATCTTGTGCTAGGAAGACCTTTTTGTTGTGGTAATATAATTCATTTTAGCCTCTTCAAAAAAAAAATCATCCAATATTCATCTAATAAAATTGAGGATATTGTCGGTCCAAGAAGAATTTGAAAATTGCTCTTCTCCCTTTTGTTTTTGCTCATCTCGTGCCTACGTGAATACTAACGCTGAAAAATGTCCCGAGTGTAAGTTAAGTTAGGCTAAACATAATTAATGGGAACAATTTTGAATGAGAAGATCAATTTCCAAATGAGATTTACTTTTCCCGCCCTGCTGCCTTCTCGCGCGCCCTGCAAAATTTCAATAATACCCTTGGTCCGGATTTCGTTTTCCGAACCAGATTGTTAGAGTTTTCGGAAACTAAAATCTGGACACATACGCTATGAAATTTTGTGTTTTTCTTTGATGTCAAGGGTCTCTGTTGACCGTTATATGACCCCCGCATAAGCTGCAATGCAATTGCAAGGGTCGTATGAACGGTCAACAATGACCATGACACCACAGACACACCTAAAAGCTACCTAAATATTTTTTTTTTGAAGAAAATGTAGAAAGGAGGTAAAGAAGAATGAAGGAAAATATTGAAGATCCAAGCCTTTTTATAGCCTTAAATAAGTCATAGGTCTTAATTACAGTCAAATAAAATGTGTTCCACACTCAAATCCGTCAAAAAATGCATTCAAACTCCATTAACCGGCCAAACCTTTGGTGAATCGTCACCGACCAAAATGTTACAGAGGGTTTCCGGATTTTATAATCCAGAAGACATGAATTTCTTCCGGATTGTAAAGTCCGAACTGCATCAGACCCTTTATTTGGATCGTTTTCGGTTCGAATGCCTTGGAAAAAAATAGAACAAAGGTACATAACATAAATAGAAGCAACATAAGACAAATAAACAGTTAAAAAAAACTATAATAACAAAAATGATGAATATTTTGGGAAGGTGTTCGAAGAGGAGCTTTTGAGCTCGTCCTACCGGACTGCCAACTGACATGTTATTATCGGCAGGCCGACAAGATCGAGTTCATAAGGACCTCTTATTTGGAGTTAGATATGCAACATAATGAAGAGGAGCTTTGTGACTATATATTTTGGCAGCATGCACAAGATCTTCACAATGCTGTCAAATATAGAGTTATCTATATGCGACAACATGACAAGATCTTCGGCACAATGACAAAAAATTTCATTGTTTCTTTGGTGTGTTTGTTTGTATTTTTGACAGCATGCTGAAGATCTTCATCACGCAGTCAAATAGAGAGATATCTATTTGCGACCGCGTGAGAAAGATCCTCTGCTTAATGACAAAATTTGCATGGTTTCTTTCGTGTGTTTGTGTGTTATTGGTGGATATGAAGCTGAAAACTGGAGACCACTTATTTATAGGAGTCTGTGGATGTTGTGGACCACATAAACTCTTGGTGCAATGTGGATCACACAAAAGAATCATAAG
>Ga0209282_1002249_pt1 | contig 11051 bp, 9 predicted proteins | sample Mtrugardesep15_FD_187529 | JGI IMG/M metagenome (GOLD analysis project Ga0209282, IMG submission 187529) | Root nodule microbial communities of legume samples collected from California, USA - M. trunc garden sep15 (SPAdes) (version 2) | ecosystem: Host-associated > Plants > Roots > Nodule...
GTTCTTCTAAAGTTCATAAAGTGACATCATCTAGGGGATATTAGGCCTCAAAAGTTTGCAAATTTATCTGAATTGGAGGTTCGACAAACTGATCCGGTATCATCAATCGATGGTTCAAGCATGTATGATCCTGGTGTATCGTTCTCTTTTGGTTAAGTAACCAACATGGTATCGCACACGTTGGTCTCAACCTTTTATGTTTCCAAACAATCTTTCATATTTTGTAGTTCAGATGATGATTCGTTTATTGACAGACCGCAGGGAAATGCGATTTTGACGCACGACCTTTTCACCTGCTGGCATGTTTGTTTGCTGAGAATCAGATAAACTAGATTATGGCTGCCATTTCTTCCTTATCATCTTCTTTCCCTTGACAGGGGTTTCAAATCCATTTGGCTCATAGAATGATACCTTAGCCATCTCTATGGCTGGAAAGGGAATTTTCGAAAATCCTTTATCGAATAACTTGAACATTCTCTCTTTGATTGCCTTTTGGGTGGCCCTTCAGAAGATGATGCATTAAGTCGTTAAGTGGTTACATTTACAATACCTTCTGCCTTTGATTTCCTCATTTAGAGGAATATACTTGTCACTCAGTAAATTATCAAATATTTGGTAAGCTTTGGTTATATCAAAGGCACACTTAGTGAGACCTTCTGATGAAAGGGTGTTCTTCCCTTTGGTTGACCTTAAAGCATAACAAGTATAACTTTTCCCTTGTATGGTTTTAGTTGGTCCGAGCATTTCATAGTATATGGCTAATAAAATCTGTCATAGAAACACTTTCCATGTCTGTTCATATTTAGATTGAGTTTGATGGGAGGAAAGAATATCGTGATGGAGCTCAAATGATTAATAAATTCTAACTAATAATGAATTGTTTGAGATAACACAAGTTTGAATCTTGATGGAATAACCCATTGACCAATGATTGCAACCAACTCATGTTCCAGCCATAGGATGTTTCAAATGACTTTAAATTTCAAATGAACTCAATTTAGTCAAATGATGTTAAATTATAATTAAAAATTATATATTAAAATGTTTAAACAAATTATAAACTGTTCTAAATTCATGAATCAAATTTTTCTCTAATTCATTGGTCAAAACTTTTTTCTCTAATTCTATATTACTAGTTTCTTCAAAAGTGGTAACTCAAAATAGAAAAACATAAAAGTTGTTATGTATATTAATACAATTATAAATTTAGCATATATAATTTTTAAAAGGATCAGAGGATAAGAATCAGTTGTTTTGGTAATGATACTAGATATCCATCAACTATGTCGATGTCTAATATCCACGAAGAACCTAGCTAACCACATTTAGTGATATTTTTTTTATGAAGTTTGAACTTGCGACATTATTTAAAAATTTCGAGTTCAGATCCATTTGAACTATGTAGTTGTGTTAAGGATAGGAAACCATCATTCTAACTGACAATTGACTATTTCATATAGTAAAATATTTGAATCCCTTAAACAAGTGATTAAAAGTGATGAAAAAAACACACAACGTATACACTCCTTCATAGTTTTGTCCATGTTCCATGGACAAACATCAAATTTTTTAAAATTGTCAAACTCACACTGATTTTGATATTGCTTATAAATACTATTGTATATAGAGGTGGGTCTTGACCTCAACAACTGTCTTTCTTCATCTCAAGCTTCTCTTTGTCTTGTTTCGAACAAACTTGTGTACGTCTCTCTCTTCCTCTCTCACACACACAACACCCACTCTCCCTTCTACAAACACAAATACTGCACTTTTTTTTACAAGCAACAAATACAACATCATATGTGGTTACCGAACTATTCTCAACAAAAAAGTGAAAAGCAAAAGATGAGTTGTATTATTAAGCAATATTTGGTTACAAAAGTAGTAAAATTGATTAATGAAACAACTCAACTGTTGTTTTTGCTAAAATTCTCCTCATATTTGTGTCTTATTTTATGTGTTCTAATATATTTCGCTTCACAACGAGGGGATCTAGACATTTGATATTGGTGTGGCAAAACTTTCAAAGCAACTATATATATTAACAAAGTAGACAATTGACACTTTAAACAATATAGCAAAATGGTTTGGGTGAGAGCATATTTTAACATGGTGTTACAGGTTCGATTCCCTGCAACGCCCACCACACCATATTTCACAGCGGATCCGCCCCTGTTCACAACCCAAAACTTTTTTTTCATTTTCTTGTTGCACAATTTGATTTTATTGGCTTCTAACTAGTTCAATATAGTTATTGAAGATGAAGACCTATAAACCAGAAAACAAAAATGATTTTCTCATGATTTTTATTTTTTTGAACCAAACAATGCATACTTTTGTTGCCCTTTTATTTTATTTTTTTATTTTCTTAAGTATTTTTTTTTCTGTAGTTATGATTTTTTGGCAAATTGGTGTTTCAAAAAACAAATCTTTATAGTGTTTGTCGCTTCAGTTTTCGTACTTCATTTATATTTTGCTTCTTAGGGTTGGCTCTAAAAAGTGTAGTTTATCATTGTTTGTATTGACTCTTAGGGGTTGTTATTACACTTTGTATGTTTTAACTGGGTCAGGTTTAGGTCCTCTCGGTCTCTTGTACTTTTGTTTTTATTTAAAAAAAAAACAAATCTTTATTGCGTAAAAAAAGCTTTATTATGAGACACCACTTTATGTTATTTTCCTTTTCACCCATAAAAGGACCATTTTTGGCTTTCCTCCAACTATTTTTTCATTTTTTTCTTCAGTTATGATTTTTTGGTAAATTAGTGTTTCCAAAACCAAATCTTTATTGAGTAAAAAAAGCTTTATTATGGGACACAACTTTCTCTTATTTTCCTTTTTACCCATAAAAGGACTATATTTTTGCTTCCTTCCAACTATTTTTTCATTTTTTTTCTTCAGTTATGATTTTTTGGTAAATTGATGTTTCTAAAAACAAATCTTTATTGAGCATAAAAAGCTTTATTATGGGACACCACTTTCTGTTATTTTCTTTTTTACCCAAACAAGAACTATTTTTTTTCTTCCCTCCGACTAATTTTTCATTTTTTTCTGCAGTTATGATTTTTTTGGTAAATTGGTGTTTCAAAAAACAAATCTTTATTGAGTAAACAAAGCTTTATTATGGGACACCACTTTTTGTTATTTTCCTTTTTACCCATAAAAGGACTTTTTTTTATTTTTTATTTTCCTCCGACTATTTTTTCTTTTACTCTTTATTACTCATTCAATATTTACATTTTTTTATTGAAAAATTATATGTTTCTTGAAACTTATGTTATTAATCTTTTTCTCTACATGAACTTTATTTAATTGTTAAATATTGTATCGTTGACTTAATCATAAATTTGTAACTTATCGGGTTTTGACTTCAACTTCAATGGTCTTTGACTTTAAGAAAAAATTATATATTTTTTTTGGTAGTCAAAAATAGTAATTATATTATTATAATAAAAGTATTAATTACTTAAATAACAATTCTAAACTAAACTCACTCATTTTTTATCTATATAATTGAGTAATACCTTTTATTTTAATATCTTGGTTCATAATAGGTGCAAGCTAAGTGAAGGAGTGTGAAGATGAAGGAAAAAGTTGAAGTATATGACTTGGAAAAGGTGGTGGAAGAATTTGAGAGGCTAACAAAGGATGCTGAGAATGTTCAAAAGGAAACACTGAAGAAGATTTTGGAAGAAAATGCATCAGCTGAATACTTGCAGAATTTAGGGCTGAATGGTAGAACTGATCCTGAAAGTTTCAAGGTTTGTGTTCCATTGGTCATTTACAAAGATTTGGAGACTTACATCGATAGAATGGTTGATGGTGATGTTTCTCCTATTCTCACTGGAAAACCAATCACAACTTTTTCCATAAGGTATGAGAAACACAATTTTTTGTTTTCTTTTTTACTAGTTTGAAATTGGAAAAGTTAAATCTGAATAAATGTTGTGTTTTTGTAGTTCTGGCACTAGCCAAGGGAAGCGAAAATATTTACCATGGAGTGATGAATTTTTTGACATCTCAGTGCAAGTATATAAAACCTCTTTTGCTTATAGGAACAGGTATTAATATTCATTATTATTCAAATTGATATCTTGTCTGATGTCCAACATGTTTCATAGTTCGACACAGATATGATACTGATGTATATGGTTACATTCAATCAATTTTTTTTAAGTACCATCGGTGTCTAAATGTCAATGCTTTATTGATTTTTTCTGCATATAAAGTATTGGTACAATTGCATGCACTATGGCATTTTTTTTTTGAGGGAACAAGCACTAAGGCATATAAATAACAATATCAGTTTGAGAAAATTAAAGTAATCGAACTTAATAACAAACACCGACGCGTGTATGACACAAGACACAAGTTCAATCTGAAGTGTGTGGTGTCTAACACACATCGATATTGGACATTGACACGACACTAACACATGTGATTACATTTAATTACTTACAGTTTTCAAATATTATCGGTATTTACGTGTGTTTCATTGATTTTTTCTGCATGTGAAACATTGATACTGACATGTCTGACGCTGGTAGTAATTCAATCTAAATTGTCATTGCTACAAAATTTTCTGCAAGTTAAAATGGACAAAAACTAACACAATTCCATTGTGTAGAGAGTTCCCTATCCAAAATGGAAAGAACTTAAACTTTATCTACAGTAGCAAGTCATCACAAACAGAACGAGGAGTAACATTAGCAACAGCCACAACAAATCTATTCACAAATCCAGGATACAATGATATGATGGAAGCACTTCAAGTTCCAAACTGCAGTCCAGATGATGTAACATTCAGTCCTGATTTTCAACAAACACTCTACTGCCACCTCTTATGTGGACTACTTTTCAGAGAAGAAGTTCAATTGGTTTCGTCCACATTTGCACATAGCATTGTCAATGCTTTCAGAACATTTGAAGAAGTTTGGGAAGAACTTGTTACTGATATCAAAGAAGGTGTTCTTAGCAGTAGAATCACACATCCATCCATTAGAACTGCTATGTCTAAACTGCTGAAACCAAATCCTGAACTAGCTAACTTGATCCACAAGAAATGCATAGGATTGAGCAATTGGTATGGATTGATAACAGAGCTTTTTCCAAATGCTAAGTATGTTCTAGGGATCATGACAGGTGCAATGGAACCTTATCTGAAAAAGCTGAGACATTATGCAGGAGAAGTTCCTTTGGTAACTTCTGATTATGGTGCTTCTGAAGGTTGGATTGGTTCAAATTTGAATCCTAAAGTGGCTCCTGATACTGCTGCTTATGCTATTCTTCCTCAAATTGCTTATTTTGAATTCATTCCTTTTGCACAAATTGATGGAACCGAGGTGGAGCTTGAGCCAGTGGGATTAACTGATGTGAAGATTGGTGAGGAGTATGAACTTGTTATGACCAATCCTGCAGGTACTACAATTTCATATGAAAAAAAAATCCTAGTGATATTTTCTCACTTTTACTAAAGTCTAATTATGTTAGTGACAATTGATCTTGGATAATTTGCAGGCTTATACAGGTATAGGCTAGGAGATGTGGTGAAGGTTATGGGATTCCATAACTCAACTCCAGAAATCAGGTTTCTTCGCAGGAACAATATTATGCTTACAATCAACATTGACAAGAACTCAGAAGCTGATTTACAACTATCCGTGGAAACGGCATCCGAGTTGTTAGCTAAGGAGAAAATTGAGGTGATTGACTACACTAGCTACATTGATTTATCCAAACAACCAGGACACTATGTTATCTTTTGGGAAATAAATGGCGAAGCAAGTGACGAAGTGCTTGGTGAGTGTTGCAGCTGTTTAGACAAGACTTTTGCTGATATCGGATACGTTGGTTCTAGAAGAACCAAAGCTATCGAGGCCCTTGAACTCCGAGTTGTTAGAAGAGGAACATTCGAGAAGATTCTTGAGCATTATGTTGGATTAGGTGCATCTGTGAGTCAATTCAAGACACCTAGGTGTGTTGCTCCTACAAACACCTCTGTGTTGCAAATGCTGTTGGAAAATGTTGTCAAGAACTATTTTAGTTCTGCTTACAATTGATTTAAATTCAATTAGAGAATAATAAAATAAAATAAGCAATCTAATAAATAGTTTAAAGAAGATGCACAAATATGTAGAAATATTTTACTTAGTCATCTAATCAGATATCATCGCATAGATGTTTGGTTAGGTATTTTAAGAATAAAAAAAATAGCATAAAGTGATGTCTTGATAAAATATGATTGAATAACTTTGTAATACTATCTTTATAATATTAATGCATAATCCTTAAACTCTTTAGTTTTCAGCATTTTTTAGCTCTTTTCTACCTTTCTTGCATTGCCCAATTCTTTTTATCCTTAGCCTCAAGCACCTGTCAAATAACCAAGTTCATCTTTGCATATTTCATCCTCTTTGTTGCACTGACTCTATACCCTATTTAATTAAGTGGTTGACCACAATGTTGAATAGAAATCCAAATGCTTGGTTGGTAATTTTTTTTTTAAAACTCGGTATTCCTATTTTTAGAAAATCCCTCCATATATTTCATGTACTTTTTAGTCTTTTTAGCAAGCAATTTTTTTTTTTCTTTTGGTAAGTAGCCTAGTGGCTAGAGCTCACACAATTAATTGTAGATAGCACTAGCTATGCTAATGTGAATATGTGATGCTAAATACAAGGCAATATCAGAGTATGCAGATGACATATCCCTCTCAAAACACCTTAACCAACAAGAAAAAAAACCAGAAACTTCCTACCCAAATTAAGGATCATTAGTATTAACTTAATGCCTTTTTGACAAACCATGATCAAAGCTCCAACAACAATGAAAAAGAACTTCAATATAAAAGAAAACTAAACCTTCATCAACGAACAAACTTCAGTTGAACAAATCGAAAAAATGACTAAATATCAAGTTTAAATATGATTACTGTTCCAAATAAGTCCAACTTATGTAACTGTTTGCCTTTTTAAAATCCACCTTAACTAAGAAACATGTCCTTCCCCATTGGAAGATTCATTTATCACCAAAATACCGTCCGATTTCTTCTATTTTTCTTTAAAGTGTGTCTGGAGATTTTTTTTTTTCTGACCCTAATGCCAAAAAAATGAAAATTTTGACCCCATTTCAAAATTATTTATCAAAATGATCCACTTTAGGGAATTTTAATTTTTTTTTATTTTGTCATTTTCCCCATTACCGCCGTTTGGTTTGGCGGTAATGTGACAGAGCTCATCACTTCATTTTTTTTTATTCATTACCGCCATTTGGTTTGGCCGTAATGAATATTTTTTATTTTTTTTCGTTTTTCACTTTTTGGCCCTATTAATACCCCATACCATTCATCCAAATTCACATTCATTTTTTCATACACCATACCATTTTTTTACAAAACTACTTAATTTATTTAAACAATGAAATTTTACTAAAGGTAAAAAAAAAAGTAATAAATTCTTATAAAAAAGTTGGGTGAACACATAGTATACATAATGATATTAACTAGCATTTTTTATTGGTCGGGCAATATCTCCTAATATGACCGGGATGCTGACACAACCCACACAATCTCGATGTTGGTGTCCTTTCTTCCACCTCCTCGTCCATTTCAGTCCTAATGCAAGTGTTATTGGGTCGACCTTTCTTTAGTCTTTGCCTGTTTGGATTATGGAAAAGCTTAGGACCTTCATATGGGGGCCAATAACTCTTGTCATGGACTACTTTGAATGCTTTTTTGTAGATCGCGTAAACATTCTCGTTTTTGAACACATCTGGAATAAGGGTTGTGTGGTCATGGTGAAAAGAAGAACACGCGGCTATGACATGGGAACAAGGCAAATGTAAGGCTTGATATTTCCCACAGTCACACCACCCCGCTTGTAGATCAACCTTGAAATTTCCATTGACCTTCCCTCCCTGTAGTTGACGGTCTCAAGAACAGAGAAGGTATACATCTCTCGGTCAAACTATTCGACATGATGGGCGTTGGACTTTACAATGTCATCCTTAAGCACTTTCTGACAATATGCACTAAACACGTCTCCAGAACCTACCCTTGCAAATGCACCTTGAGCCCTTTCGGAAAAAAGACACCCCAACCTATAGTAGGTTGATTGGATTATAGGTGTAACATGTAGGTTGCATGTTCCCTTAAACACAAAGTTCCACGACTCAACAATGTTGCTTGTCATTTGGCCCCATCGACGACCCTCGTCATATGCTTGAGTTCATTTTTCCTTCGGTATATTGTCCACCCAATCTAATGCACGCTGATTTACCTCTTGGATTATACCACGGTTGTAGTCGAACAAAGGTATGTTTAGGGCATATCCTGTATGTTAAGGATAAAAATAGTTAGATAGTATAGTTAATAATAACACAAGTTAAAAAAAGTTGTAAGATAATATTTTTACCCATATTATTGACGATATCCTTAAGATCTCCATCCTTGATTACCCTCATGAAATTTTGCTTAATGTGTCGGATGCAGTACACATGAGTTGAACTAGTTTCTTGCCAACCATTTCGTGGATCATTGAATGCGCTTTTACCGCCACAACCCACAAACCAACTCTTACAACACTCTCCAATTTCATATCCAACCTACTCGCAACATAGTCATCATAAAAAATACTCCTAAATATAAAACTATTCATTTGATGACTTTAATCCAACTCAAAACACCCCACAAACCAGTCTCCCACACCAATCACAATACTCCTCTTTCAACCTACCAACCTTTCCAAACAATGTACACTATCCCCAAACAAAGTACGCACCTCAATGGCCACAACCACATATTAGTACCGTATAAAATATGGCTGCAGTGTTTAACGAAGATGATTTCGTTAATGAAATTTGGACGAACTCTGTTCAACAATTGCAAAATGAGGTCACTATGGAAACTAATGATGCTGAAATTCAAAATGTGGCGGTGGAAGAGGAACAACAAGAGGAAGAAGAAGAGGAATAGTCGTAATTTAAATTTAGGTTGTCATAAATGGATACCACGGAGAAAGTAGTTTTTATTTTTATTTCTAACACTATGAATAATATAATTAATGTTTTAAAATAACAAATTAATATTTATTTATTATTATTTGCATTTAATTTAAAATATATATATTGTGCCAAAAAAAAAATTCATTATGGCCAAACCAAATTACCATAATGAATAAAGAAATATAAAAAAAAAACATGAAATGATGGGATCTGTTAAAACACCAGCGGGTCAGAAAAAAGCAGCCCGTTACCGCCAAACCAAACAGCGATACTGGGAAAAACGAGCACAAAAAAAAAGAATCCCCAAAGTGGGTCATTTTAGTAAATAATTTTGAAAGGGGGTCAAAAATTTATTTTTTATTGGCATTAGGGTCAGAAAAAAAAAATTCGTGTTTGGATGGAGAGTATTTTGAGGGAATGTAATGTTTTGAAGAAATTCATATACTTTGAGGTGAATTTCATTGTTTGAAATAATAATTGAAAGAATTTTTATAATGATGGAAATTTATGACGTATTTTGTTCAAATTAAATTTAGAAAATTTCAAATGACACCTAAAAGTTAAGAATGTCAAAATTCTTCATTGTTATAATTTTTTAAATTTTCCAAAATTTTCAATTTGACCCTAATAAATTTTCAAAAAATTGCAATTTGACCTATCAAATTTTACAAAAATTATAATTTGAACTCTCAATTTTTTTGAAATTTACAAATTGACCCTATTTCAATTTTCAAATTTGGCCCAAAAAATTTATATTTATAAAAGTTGCCTAAAAATGATGACAATAATTATCTTTTTGGTCCCTTAACTATTTAATTAGTATCGGTTTGGTCCCCTAACTAAAATTTGATTTATTTTGGTTCTTTAACTTCTCTCTATTATATATTTTGGTCATTTCCGTTAGTTTTAATTCAAACACGTTAGGTTTTCTTCATTTTCTTCTGGAATTTTTTTGGGATTCTTGTTGTTGAATGTTGATGGAGATGATATGAAGATGAAAAAGAGGAGAAGAAGATGAAGAAAATATAATGTTTTTGAATTAAAACTAACGAAAAGGACCAAAATGTGTAACAGAGAGAAGTTAAGGGACCAAAATAAATCAAATTTTAGTTAGGGGACCAAACCGATACTACTTAAATAGTTAAGGACCAAAAATGCAATTTAGCCATTTTTTATTACTCCATCAAAACAAAAGTATAGAAAAATGAAAGTAATTTAATTGAATTATTCAAATTGTATAAAATTCTAAATACTTTAAGATTTACCAATATTTTTTGAAAAATGATAGCAACACACGTTTTAACACACACTCTTTAATATACTGTCTTTGATTGTTTAAAATTCTGATGGATCCCACCAAATTTATATGGGTTCCACATGATTTGATGACTCATGACAGTTTTAACCAATCAAAAAGAAGATGTTAAAATGTGTCTTGTTAACATTCTTCATTTTTTTTTTAGAATTACTGTGATATATTGGTACGAAGTTATGACTGCCGCTTAACAGTAATTAAGATAAACCTGTGAAACATACATGCTGGGTTCTTCCCACACAACTGAATTTTTCCATAGACATGAGTAAGCAATCAAACCCCCTTAGAACATGTTTAAAGGGCACAAGTCCATCACTATTTGGAATAACCCATTATTGGTAAGGCTAAATTGCATTTTTGGTCCCTTAACTATTTAGATAGTATCGGTTTGGTCCCCTAACTAAAATTTGATTTATTTTGGTCTCTTAACTTCTCTCCGTTATACATTTTGGTCCTTTCCGTTAGTTTTGATTCAAAAATGTTAGGTTTTCTTCATCTTCTTCTCCTCTTTTTCATCTTCATATCATCTTCATCAACATTCAACAACAAGAATCCCAGAAAAATTCTAGAAGAAAATGAAGAAAACCTAACGTTTTTGAATTAAAACTAACGGAAAGGACCAAAATATATAATCGAGAGAAGTTAAAGGACCAAAATAAATCAAATTTTAGTTAGGGGACCAAACCGATACTAATTAAATAGTTAAGGGACCAAAAATATATTTTAGCCTATTGGTAAT
>Ga0209282_1002250_pt1 | contig 11051 bp, 3 predicted proteins | sample Mtrugardesep15_FD_187529 | JGI IMG/M metagenome (GOLD analysis project Ga0209282, IMG submission 187529) | Root nodule microbial communities of legume samples collected from California, USA - M. trunc garden sep15 (SPAdes) (version 2) | ecosystem: Host-associated > Plants > Roots > Nodule...
CTATATATCACGCACACACACTTCCAGATTAATCAAATAGGATCAATGCCACATCATTTACCTAATAAGCTGATGCCTTGTGCATAAAGATCCCGAAAGTTTAACTAATTCTAATTATGAGAAAAAACAATGCATAAGAAAACTATTGCTACAAGACACAACTTAGCACTGCCATATGCAGAAGATGTAGCCAAGAATATCACAAGGTTAAGCTAAAAGTAACTTTTTTGCAATTTGCAATGATGTACAACAATTTGCCACTTATCATCATGCCAGAAGAAAAACTTTCAATGCATATCAGCTTGATTGAGTATGACATTCTGGTTAACCCCGTTTTTTACGATCATCTTCCTCCTCATCATCAGAATCACCACTCTCCCGAAACCGTGGATTTTTTTCCTGGCAACCAAATCAAATTAAGACAAATAATACTTGGATCAGCAAGGAGGTAAAAAGACATTTTTGTAACAAGAATATGGACTAATATTTGCAGTGATGGAAATTTTAGGCATGACGAATACAAATAGAAGCATAAGCTTTCGGTTAACAAAACAAGTTCCACACCACATGATATGTCACCCTATTTGGCATGTGGCATATTATATATAATTGAACAGTTAGACAAAAGCATCATCAAGATTTGTAGAGCTTACCGGTCTAGATTCATGGTCAGAGTTCTTATGGTCAGAGTTCCTTCGAGATTCATGATCTGATGTTCTTTTTGAGGGCTCGTGTGTGTAGCGGTCATCGTCTCTGTATCTCTTCCTTTGATAATCTATAATGCCAAAGAGACAAATTTAATTAAATCATTTGTAATTTTGAAGGCAAATAATAACAGTAATCCAAAGTGCTTCTTAAAAAGTTGATGGACAAAAGAAATTGCTTTGAGATGAAACTACCTCCTCTGCCATGCCTATAGGAACCACCGTGACCATGGCCACCACCATGTCTACCATCTGCAAGATTAAAATTCCTGAACCGTTAAATTTGCAGAGAATAAATGATACAGAACTACCACAAATTATAAAATGTAACAGGATGTTAGATAGTTGAAAAAAGGCAAACAAAAAAAAACAATGAGAGGCTGGTTGCGTGGTTCATAAGACCAACACATGTGGATACTTCAGCCTAGCATACAGTATGGAGATTATAACAAAGTCTAAGAGAATATTTAAGTGAATATTGATCAGAAAAATGGATAAGAAAATATTCCGAATATTATGAGAAGCACTAAAACTCGCTAAAATCATTACAATGTTTTTACTGCATAAAAGATGCTTAGATTCCACAGGTAAGTCAATATGTTGCTTCCTGTATGGAAACTGTTAGTTCAAGCTCCAACTTAGTTATCCACAATGACATTCATATTCAAATTATACTAAAACTTACAAACTGTATCTATCAGACCAACAATTGACTTTCTAACATAGAAACTGTCTTTGAATTTTAACCATTAGGAAAAGATATTTAAACCCTAAACGCTAAGGCGGTATTTGCCATTGAAGGCATCACTTCGAAATAGGCTGCAGGAGAGGACAGGCTAGCTGAAAGACTGCACATCGTTGGAGGCTGCCTCGTGTATTGCATATTTACAGACACAGTGCTGTGCTCAACTAACAATGTAAACAGAGGTATGGGCTAATGAAGCAATGAGAATAGTCCATAATTTGATGTCTTTTCAAGTCAGAGTTGTTACTTATCATTCAATAAAAATCAAATAGGTAAATAAGTAGCCACATAATTTGCAAATCTGAAAACTAAAAAAAGTAATAAAATAAAAATACATTGATCAAATTTTGTTATCAAAAACAGGTAAAATGTTGAGCCAGGGTTGCTACGAGCAGCTGAAGATCCATATAAAATAAAACAGTAACTTACAAGAAGATGGAATAACTGGGGGAAAAGATCCCAAAGAACCAGTGCCGTAGTCTACAAGATGCCTTTGTACTTCTAACTCTTTCTGAACCAACTTTCCATATCCACCCCTACGTATGTAGAATTAAGGAAACAAAAAGAGACTAATAGAAATATAGATACTAGTGCAAGCGAGTATTTTCTGAAGTAATTTTGCTGTACAATTTCTTGTTCAAGATCAAGTGAAGGTATGGGAATATACATTATTCAATTTCAACTAGACCAAGTAAAATCATAGTGGATCTAATAAATTTATTTGTTTGAACATTTAGGGATGTCCTTGATCAAATGTAAAGTTCATTCTAAAATATTAAGAATCACAAATGAAGGCAATAACAGATAAATTTATGAAAAACAGTAAAAAGGATATCTGGATCATAATCAGTGCGATATTCATCACGCACCTGCAAAAATTAACAGCATCGGTCAATATCAACCAAGAACTAAAGCAACCTTGGAAAACAAAGCCATAAGAACCGGAAAACACATAATACAATACAACATTGGGATATGGCAGCTGATAAATCTTAAAAATTATGGGATACTACACGGTTATCATAGAATATATAAAATTCGTATATTGAAAAGAAAATGAAAACACAACTCTTCAATCAAGACAATTGATATTTTAAAAAGTAGGATGAGTCATTGTGATAAGAAGAAAATAACATTGTTTATGTAAAGCACTGAAATGTGACAGAACATTACGTCAGAATATAATGAGTTGAAATAGAATATATAACATTATGGCGTCATTTGATCCATGTAGCCGACCCTACTTGATGGGATAAGGTTTGGTTGTTGTATGGTGTAAATGCTGAAAACAGAAGTTTGTAAAATACAACTAAAAATAACCAAGTTGTCTAGGTAAACTATAGACTCGACAACTAGTTTAAAATATTCACGCTAAGTTGCAAGAAAGTTGTGAAGCATTATGTTATTCTCTTTTCTGATGGTGTAAATGCTGAAAACAAATTTGTAAAATGCAGCAAAAAATAATCAAATTGTCGAGGTAAACATGGACATCGACTACTAATTTAAAATATACACACTTAGATGCACTAAAGTTGTTCACCTGGCCGCCACTACGACCGCGACCCCATTGTCTTCCATCCTGGAATCCCCAGTCAAAATCAACACGAATAGGGCGATCATCCAGTATAGTCCCACTTATATATTTGCAAGCATCCTCAGTATCTTCACGAGAGTAATATCTAGTAACAATAACAATTAAATACATACCCAAAATCATCAATCAGTACTAAGTTAAATACATACCCAAAACCATCAATCAGTGCTAAGTTATTTTTTCAATAGCCAATAAATCACTGCAATTGACAATGCATTATCACCAACTACACTATTCAATTCAAATAGATACAATCTATAGTTCCTTCCTTCTCACACGTTTTCTATAACTAAACACAATCACTCTATCACTATCCATTTCACTCACATTCTATGCAAGGTACGATACTATCATTTTTGTATAAATTAATGGTCTGTTTGGATTTGTTTATTTCAGCTTTATCAACTGGCATAATCACTTGTGAAAATGTTTGGGAGAACTTATTAAACCAGCTTATGACATGTTCATAATCTGTTTTCAACTTATTTCCATAAGCTCTCCAGGATAACAGCCTGACTTATTTTAGCTTATTTATGGAAATAGCTTAGAATAAGGCTCTGTTTGCCAATGCCAAATTTTGAGCTTACAGCTTATAAGCTCATATAACTAAAAAAGAACCATTTGCTAACATTTTTTACTCACGAGCTTATAGCTCAAAGCTTATCATTTGCTCTCAATTTTACCCGTCATTTACTTGAAACAAAATAAATATTAATTAAACATACTTTTTATATCATTTCATAATTCATAATTAGGTTTATTTGGTAGTAAAACATAATTTTGAGCTTAATACCTTAAAAAGACCTGTTTGGTAACTGTCACTTTCTCACAAGCTTATAGCTTAATTTTACTAGCTTATAGCATTTTATGATAAGCTAATCCAAGTCTTCTTCAACAAAAAAAATGATAAGCTGATCCAAGCAGCTTATAGCTTTTCATTGTTTATCTCAATTTCATCCTTGTAATCTTGATTGAAATTTTTTAAATATTCGTTAAATATATCACTATTATGTCATTTCATATTTATAAGTTAGTTCAAACATTAATTTTACCAAACTCTACAAGTTCAATCAGCTAACTTATCCCTATAAGTTCATCCGCTATAAGCTAATTTATCAGCTACTTGCTATTTCTTCGCCAAACAGAGCCTAAGCAATAATGCTATAAACTGTAAATTAAGTTGTTTATCCAAATAACTACATTAATATAATTAGTATTTGTGAAGTACTGAAGTTTAAATAGAAATTGTGACTTACAAAACAAAGCAAAACCCACAAGGAGTTTTGGTGTTCTTATCCAAACCCATGATTATCTTCTTAATTTCACCAGCTCGTGAAAAAAGCTCGTAAATTTGCTCTTCCGTAGTGTAAAACGACATGTTCCCAACGTAAACAGTGGTTGAAGTTTTAAGCGCATGCTCAAATTCTTCTTGATTTCCAGGGAATCTTCTATCTCGATACGCCGAGATCTTCGCCGGATCCTAAGACATTCATAGAGAAGAAAAGGTTGAAATCAAAATCAAATAGTGAAAACCTAATTGAGTTTTGAGTTGAATAGTGTACCTTGAATAACAACGCCATTGTTACAGTGCGAGAATGTTATGAGTGAAAATTCATGTAAATTGTTGCGATTTTCAGAGAAACGATTAGGGCAGTGAAGTTCGAGAAGATGAACTCTCTCCTCACGTGGATCGTTTTGACCCGAAATCTAGGTTTTGTCAAGAAAGTTCTACATTATACCCCTCCACTATGCTTCCTACCCCCACAAAATCATTGAAATGTCTAAGATACCCCTATCTGTCTTCTATGTGTCGTGGTCCTTGAACTATCGAAATACAATGAATAATTTTTAAACTGTATTATATAAATTCATCAATTTTAATCCTGTTTAGAGTTCAAATAAAAAAATGATAGTTTAAACATCAAACCGAAGTTTTTTATTTTTGTACAGAAAAAGAAAAACTTGTACTACAATCTTAAGAACTGCATCCTAAAAACATTAGCAGGAGTAGGTTTTCCGAGATCGAGAGGGGGTTCTCTAACAAACACCAAGTAGCATCTTATTGGCATCATGTTTGACAATAAATTTCGCGCACACGTTTGCTTCACGAAAGGTGTGGTTCATTTGCATATTTTAAAAGAGATAAAAGAGATCTTTGACTTTTCTAATGATAGATGCGTACATATGCTCAATCAAACTGAAGATTTGTTGCTATAACAAATGAGTTTTTTTAAAAAAGAAAAAACATCTCATTCTACAATGTCGTTTTTTAGTTTATCTAGAGAGAAATATACTCCAACAAAGTCAAATCAAAATTTGAGTATTTCAAAATATAATTTTTCGATTTAAAGTTTAGCCACAATTGAACAATGACGTTGGCTTCCTCTCAAAAAAACAATGACTTTGGCATAGTTTGAAAAATGAATAAAAATATATCATGTCTTGACAAGTTGGAAAATTTTCAAGATAAAAAATTGAGTTTTCTTTATTCCAAAACAAAAGTTTAAGAAACTGTTAAAAAATTGTTTAGCCACAATACTTATACAACTATGGCTGAATTGAAAATAAAATAAAAAATATCAAGTTTAAGCAATTGTATTTATTTGAATTTTTGTCATTTCCGAAAAAATTCTAAATATTTTATGGGGTGTCAATTTACAAAATAGGTAAAAATTTATATTTTATACGATGATTTGCAGGGGTAAATGATTAATTGTATGGGTTTATATGGTATAATTTCCTAGACAAAAGTTTGGGGCCTAAGCTTAACTATAATAGGCCCGTTTTTTCCAACTTTCAAGCACATCAACTGAAGCAGGGTTTTACGTAGTTTGGTAGAATCGACGCAAACCCTAAAAACTTTCCGATAACGATAATGGCCTCCGTCGCTGGAACCGCCGCGAGATCAATTTTCCGATCGTCCTCTGTTTCCCGCTCCGCCTTCCGTCTAGCTTCAGAAGCTAAATCAACTCGCACTCCTTTCCGAATCGCCTCCAACAAACCTATATCCCAATCCGCATTCAGGTAATCCACCACAATTATTGCGCATTTTTACGACTCAATCGTTGATTTATACATGCTTATAGTGCTCAATTTAGTGTTAATTCAGTTGCAATGTGGTTGATTTTGATGCTTTTGTTTTTTGTGGAATTGTTTGTGTGTGAAGGTGTCCTGTTGAATTGAGCTTCTGTATGGAATCCATGTTGCCGTTTCATACGGCAACTGCTTCGGCGTTGATGACTTCGAAGTTGGTAGTTTCTCAACGCAGCTACGCTTGGCTTCCTGAAGGTATTGTCTGACACTACCACTTTAATGCAATTATGATCGAGTAAACCGCTAAATTAGTACATGACTTTGTAGGAAGCACTCAACTAGACCCCTGAGATTCTCCGGCTCTGTTAAACAGTCAAGTTAGTCCCTGTATATTTTCACAACTTAATATCAATTTTGTCCTTAGCTTGTTGTCACAAGGACTAGTAATATAGTAAAATTTGTGAATTTATTTTAATATAAATTATTATAAAAATGCGACATGGCATTCAATGATTGGATAAAGGGTACATGCCCAACCAAACTACATGGGTACCATTGTGTTCAGCTTAGCATATTTAGTTTTTGTTGTGTATTAATAAAAAGTCAATGTTACTATTCTTATTATATTTAACTAGCGAAAAGGCGGCACTCCGTGCCCGTTTTCCGCTCTTTTTATTGCGCTGACGTTTGAAAATAATGAATGGTATTTTATTTTTTTATGAGATTTGGGTTTTGATTAAAAATAAAAATACAACTAAGGTAGTTCATATAGTTGATGTTGAGCGTAGACTGTATCTTTCTATATAATTATTAATCTTGTAGCAAAGATTTATGGATTAAGTTATTCCCCGAGTCTTCTGCTTTCCCTGCTCTCAAGCAACTAAATCTCTTAGTGAAGCCATTCATGCTCCTTTTGTTTGTAGGCAAAGAGACTATTTGAAGATCAAGAAGCAAGGTTGAGATGACATTGACCTCTTATGATGTTGGACTTTAAACAAAAACAAATTGATAAAGAAAAAATGCTAGATAATATCTATCACTATTTATTGTATACATTTAGAGCAAATTTATCTGCTTTTGGATTACTGAGAATATCATCAAGCTGGATTCTCAGTTTACTTTGTGTTTACTTTGTGTTTTAGGAAATAATTATTTCTCTGTTTTTATCAATCATATTGTTCAAAATTTTATACATCTTGGGTACAATTGTCCGGACTTTGGATATGATACTAGGATTTTTTTTGTCATATTCAAAGTCCTAATTTTATTTCTTATTCTTCATCTTCTTTATCTTAAGACTATAACTTCAACAAATACCTGGCATTTTCGTTAGAGTTTCTCTTGAATTCATTTTATTTCCTGTGTCTGTTATGTTGGATTATTTGAAATAGTATATGGATCTTTTTTGTGCGACTTAACTGCTGAAATCCTGTCTTTAAATCCATAACTGATTCAATTTGTAGGATAAATTAATAATAAAGGTGCATACTGATCTCTTTTGTTTAATCAGATTGCAATGATGATGTGTGATAAGTGTTCTGAAGATCGAAGCAATCTTTTATGTACTATCTACTTCATGAAAGTGTCTTGACTGAGCCATTGGTGGGTTAAATTGAGTCCCAAAGGTTGAAAGGAACTTTTGTAAAGCTAGACCACTTGTAACTCTGTTGTTTCTTTTCTAGATTCATAAAAGCCTACTTTCCACCATAATTTTAGTGTCTAAAGTCAATAAGCTGAAATTGTTTCGCAGAGTTTTGGATAAGTTGCCTTTTTTGTCCATGTTCTTTTGAATCGACTTGATGAATGTAAAGTTGGAATATTTAGCAAATTCTTGTGATAATTTTGATAAGTCCCTTTCATTTATGTCTGGTTCAAACTTACTCTTTCTTATCAATTAATATGTTTGATGAATTTTGGTTGTGCTCTTGGCTTGGTAAACTACTATCCCACTAGGTCATCCCAGTATTTTTAGACTTAAAATATTATCATTACCATTATAGTTTTCCAATTTTCTCATTTGCCTCGTCTTTTTAACTTTCAGATTTTTAACTTTCAGAAGGAGAGGAGGGTTCATGATGTGATAACCACAGAATGCTATTAAGATTATCCTCAAAATTTACTTTGCGGCTGTGAAAGTTGGATTGATAATGTAGTGCACTTAATAAAATACGAGCTTTGAATAATTGGATATTTGAACTATTGTATGTTTTACCCTTCCTCCTTTCTTTTTAACTATTATTATTATTTGAAAAAACACAATCTGCTGTAAATTAGTTCTGCATCAACTAGTTTCTTCCATCCGTTTATTTCAAATGTTATGTTTGATAACGTGCCGAGTTAATTGACACAACTAATTCACAGACTATTTATCTATTTTAAAATTTAGAAAACATAATCAATGATGGTTACAAATTCTTTGATCAAATTGCCTATTTTCTTGAATCTATTATAACTACAACAACGATCGAGTCAAGTTAGTCTAGTTCTATTATCTTTTCAATTTTAAATTGAACCGCAACAAATAAGGATTAGAAACGAGTCCAAACTAACTTGGAGAAATGGATGATGAGAAAGGGTAAACAAAAGATAATATTATGTTCACTGAAAGTAATTTTTCTTTTTTTACCGGAGTTATATATTTGAATATGATAACAAGGTTTGCAAAATAAAAAGAAGAAAACCATTCAACCCATAATTGAAATACAACATTATTAATGAAGATACATTACTCTAGGACTCTAGAGTCATCAGACTATGAGTTGAAATCCAAATAGGAAAAAAATAGTTTGATTTTCGATGGTATGTTATACAAATGAATAGATAAAACAATTTAAGTTAATTCAATGAACACGTTGTTTATATTTTTTATAAAATTTCAAAATTTTAATTTTATTAATATTTGTTTTCAACGTTCCAGTTTAGTTTGCCGTCCAGATTTCTAGCTGTTGTGTTTGACAACACGGTGTCATCTGAACGTTCCTGTTTGGTTTGCTGTCAAGGTTTCTAACTGTTGTGTTTGACAACATGATGTCATCTGATAAGGAAAAAACTGTTTTCAACGGTTTAGAGTTGTTGATTGACAACATCACACAAACAGAAACAGAAACATCACACCGCTAGCAGAAATATAAGTCATCAAGTATACATAACTGGGTCGAATTTAAAGGACATACAATTCCAGTTTTCCTCAACGACAGCAAATTAAAGTAATGTCGAATGCAATATGGCTAGATATGATACTTCCATTTATGTTGGCAACTACTTGATGATATCAGCACTAATGTCACTAAAAGTCTTTGATTGGGTAAGATATCCAGCACTAATGCACCAGATTCTATCAAAACAAAACTAAGGTCACTGAAATTGGTTAAGGTGTGATCATATCAGTATTAATGCACCAAATCTCATCAGAAGACTGCAGTTAAGTGCATGTTTCAACAAGAATAGTAATAATACGGGTGACCTCCTTCTCCGCATGACACATCACTTCTCATACGAGATAGCTCGTAAACGAGTATATTAATTACATTTTCAATGATCAAAAGGTATGAAAAATCTAATATAGATATGCATTTTTTTGGATAAAATTTTCATGAATATAAACAATATTATGATTTTCATGCCCCTAAAAATTTTATGAATATAAACAATATAGTTTTTTCTTTGTAGCATAAGTATCTCAACAAGGTATACGTATTATGTGAACTTAGCTGTTACATAATAAGTTTCATTCATTGAAAATTGAAATGTTCAAAAATATTAAAAAATAAGATAATATTAGTCTCTTGAAGTTAAAGGCGGAGGATACGGGTATTATCGTTAACTAAATATATTGAGAGTTTGTTTGTTTTAAATTACCATTTGTATATTCTTTGGAACGAAATGATAGAAATATGCATTTCAATGTTTATTACAAGTTTAATAAATGTTATTCCTTGGTCTTTAAAAAGAAATGTTATTCTTTGATATAAAATATTCTTGTAAAGAAAAACATTCTCGTAGAAAATAGTGGAAATAAAAATTCATATGAAGATAAAGATAAATTCACATGTAACTATTCATTAACTTTCAATATTATAATGGTTTACGATAGTATATAAATATTCACCAAACATTTTTTTCTAAAATGCCTATGAATGAAACTATCCTGTTTATATTTCCATGAATGTTTCATTCATTTATACAAAGAGGTTCACATTAAAAAGATCATGAGTTGAGAGCTTCTCATCCACAATTTGATATCAGTATTAACATTAACAATACATATTGAATTTTCTCTCGAAGTCTAAACCAAACTCTACGCTTTTTATGAGAGACCGAGATTGGATTCCCTCTAAACTTTTTTGAGTCAAATGCACTTACCACCTTAATCTATAAGTTCATTTACATATCCACCTCAATTTAAAGAATTAAGCATTAAACACCGAGATTTTTAAACACTTATTGCAATTTCCCCTCTTAATATAACTTTTGTTAGGGATAAGCAAAAAATATTTTGACAAATTATACAAATTTATCCAATTATAAAATATAAAATTTTAAACAATTCATCATTATCAACCTTTTCATTAGATTGGTTTTGAAATTGATGTAGTGAGATATTTGTAAAAAAATATAAATTATTATTGTTTAAATGAAATGATATGTGGTTATTTGTGGAAAGATTATAGGAATGCTACATTGAAAGGATGTGGTTTATTCGGTATTGACGTTAAACAAAATATAAAAGTGATGTGTGAGCCATGAAGACCATAATAAATTGATTTATTTGAAGTCTAAAAACGCATCTCAGCAGTATGTGCAGGGTCGGTATAAAGCTTGAAACTGTTGGACTGGGATTGGTTTTGATTCGAAGCATCAGATTACTTGTAGTACAATTTTTATTTTTTATTTTTTACTTGTAGTACAAAGAAATTGCATGAAATTGAAAATTTTACACTGAACTCTACAAACTTCAATGTTTAAAAAACATTGA
>Ga0209282_1002251_pt1 | contig 11048 bp, 6 predicted proteins | sample Mtrugardesep15_FD_187529 | JGI IMG/M metagenome (GOLD analysis project Ga0209282, IMG submission 187529) | Root nodule microbial communities of legume samples collected from California, USA - M. trunc garden sep15 (SPAdes) (version 2) | ecosystem: Host-associated > Plants > Roots > Nodule...
CAATTAAACAATTGATTGAAGAAAGAAAAAAAACACATGTCATATTGAAACAAGAAACCCAATTTTATTGTTGAAAAAAAAATGTCACGTTGAAAGAAGGAATTTTCCTACGGTGTCTCTCAGTTTCAAGTTTCAACTAGTATGTCCCAAATCAATACAATTATGTTTGATTTAATTAAGTGAAGTCTTCAATTACCTGCCAGATGGTTTTTGAATGTAACTCGTATAATCATTTCTTTTTCACAAAATAACTTGTATAAATCATGAAACAGGTTATTGAGAATTGAAATTACCAGCTCGGATAATCTTAAAACTATATATCTCATTCAAAAAGAATAATCTTGTAACAAATTTATCGGTTTTGATTGGTTTTAAAATTGAAACTAGTTTTTCTCTCAAAAAAATTGAAACTAGTTTTATCATGTAATCATATTTCTTATAATTTTGATAAAGTAACACTATTATATTTCTTATCATCTGTGTACCAAAAATATGATGAATAATTGTCTATTCTACCACATTCCTACTTTATCTTTATTTCACTTTTTATCATGTCATATTTTTATTATATTTTTTATTTCGAAACAATATTTTTATTATATTATATGCATCGAATGGACCTTAAGGAAATAAGATATTCTTTATTCTACGGGGTATTTGATATTCTTCCCTTGTTGTTGTTCGAGTCATTGAGTGAGAATAATAGGTGTAAAATTTATAAACTGTCCGGCCAATATGTAATATTTTTAAAGGGGGCGATATAATAGACTATGGCTCTTGAGTCTTGTGTAAACACAACTTCTGCTATTTTTTTCATTTTCATATTATTATTATATTTTTATTTTTATTTTTTTTGGTAGAATTTATTTTATTATTTTAAATGTTATAGTGTTAACGGAAAAAATTAATTTTATTTTTTTTTGGATTGTTTAAATAGGTTTTTGTCCACTAAAATCCGAAGCCATAGTGGTCTTGAGCATGATACAAGAAAGGAGTCTTTTTACTACTTATTTCCCCAAGAGAATGAAGAAACAAAAAGACTTTTACTTGTGAATAACCTATTATGACTAACAAAAAAGTATCCTAATGGTGGTTTTGAGCATAGTGTCTGCACTTGAAACAATGTCATCACAATGACACTTGAGGTTAACGTAATAATTTTTTGTTAGTCATAATGGCACATTGCGATGACACAAGAAAGGAGTCTTTTTACTACTTATTTCCCCAAGAGAACGAAGAAACAAAAAGATTTTTACTTGAGAATAACCTATTATTACTAACAAAAAAGTATCCTAATGGTGGTCTTGAGCATAGCGTCCGCACTTGAAACAGTGTCATCACAATGACACTTGAGGTTAACATAGTTTTTTGTTAGTCACAATGGCACGTTGCAATGACACAAGAAATGAGTCTTTTTACCACTTATTTCGTCAATTTTAAGGCTGAGTTCAACAAGAGACAGACAAACGAGCGGGCTTACACATTTGCAAGCGTTGTCGCATTATCAACAAATGTCACTACTTATTATCATGTATTTTGTTGTACTAACTCTTTTATTATTAATGAAATGATATAAGCATACTCCTTTAAAAAAAAGTATAATTTTCACCGTGATAAAGGCCGACTATGGTTTTCATCTAGAAAAAGTTGAAAATTTTGACATGTTCTTATGCATGTTAGTAATTATTAAACGGGGTAATAGTAATTTTGGTAGCAGAATATGTAACGATTAGTTAGAATAGTATTTCAATGTGTCAAAATTTCAAGATAGTATTTGATTGTACACTTCGTTACTCGAAATAGTTTTTAACGGTAAGATAGTTTCTTAATGCTGACATTAACTCTTTTCGAATATGGAATGGTACGGCGACAAATACTTACATGATTAATATGATAATAAGTAATTAATACTGATGGATTAATATTATAATATATATATTTTAAATAAGTTAATATAACAATATTTACAAAACATTTTAACGTAAATAATTGTTTTGACCAAATTACAGTGGATTTTAAAACCAATTATACGGCTTCCCTCATGTTCAACGACGAGATTGAAGATGCTTTTATTTGGTCTCAACACAAGAATGGTGTTTATACAACAAAAAGTGGGTATAAATGGCTTCTTTCTAAAATTGGTTCAACAAACAATTCAAATCACTCTTGGTCTTGGACTTGGAGGCTCAAAGTTTTAGAAAAATATAAATTTCTCATATGGCTCGCTTACAACAATGTTGTTCCTACTTTAGCATTGTTAAATCACTGAAGCATTGCTCCTTCGTCAACTTGTTCTAGGTGCTGTTTACAGAATGAAACTTTCTTCCATTGTATGCGTGATTGCTGTTTTTCCAGGGACGTTTGGCAGCACATTGGCTTTAACGACACAAGTTTCTTCGCAACGGAGGGTGTAGCTGCCTGGATCAAAGAAGGCACGAAAGGTCCTCACAATACAACATTCACTGCTGGTCTATGGTGGGTTTGGATGCGCATAAACTCTATGCATAAAGAATGAGCAGATGTCGGTCCTTAGAGTGGCAGCGAACGTCCAGAGTTCATCAGAGAGCATTACAAAAGCGTTTCCTCCTTCTCAGACAGCCCATATGGATCGACATGTACTGTGGAATAACAACAACTTCGAATGCAACATTCTCAATGTAGATGGGAGTTGTCTCGGCACCCCACCTAGAGCATGTTTTGGCGGATTGATTCGCAACAGTGATGGCTACTATATTTATGGCTTCTCAGGTTTTCTTCCGGCATCTACAGACATCCTACAAGCTGAGTTATCTGCTATTTACTTCGGATTGCGCTCAACAAAAGACCTTGGAATTTCTCCTTTGGCGTGCTATTCAGACTCTATTCTTGCCATTGATACCATCATAGAAGCCTGTTCCACTTACCATGTTTATGCGGTGCTTATTCATGAGATTAAAGTGCTGCTAGCTTAGACTAATGTTTCATTACATCAGAATCTCCGCGAAGGCAATCGGTGTACCGATTTTATGGCAAAGCTAGAAGCGTCCTCTGATGATATTTTTCTAGAGCACCCGCAACCGCCTGATGATCTCCGTCCGTTGTTGAGGATAGATGCCTTACGAACTTTGTTCCTGTGAGTTTAGTTTACTTTTCCTACCTCTTTTGTTTCCTTTTTGTTTGTTTGCTTTGTATAAAAAAAATCAATTATACGAGGTATTTCATCGTTGAAGTTAACAATGATTTGGAAGAAATATGCGCAAATTAAACAAGACACTTGGAAGGAAACAAGTGGATTAAACAATTCCTAAAATTCCCAAAAGGTTTAAACAAATACAATAAATAACATGATCAACCTATAAATCATGTACAAAATAACGAAACGAAGGGATTAAATAAATATAGTAAATAACGTGGTTAAACTATAAATCATGTACATAATCATGTTCTCAACACACTTTTAATACATATAGTTTACAACACATTCTTTTTTTTTGGGTACAAGTTTACAACACATTCTATTTGGTATTTAATGAGTTAAAATCACATAAATTCTATCAAATTTATATAGAATCCATGTGGTTTGGTGGATTTTTTTAGGTGTAAACCGGATATATTCTACGCGCAACTGCAGAGACTAATTCCTTGAGCATTATAGGTCCTAAATGGGCCGCGGACTCTCGCTAAATGTTTTAATGCTGCTGTATGCGCAAGGCTGGATTCGAACCCAGAACCTTGGTTAAGTTAGAAAAGACATGTTCCATCTCATCTAAGCGTTCTTGAGTTGTGGTTTGGTGAATCATGTAAATGTTAACAAATCAAAAGAATTCGTGTCAAAAAAAAACATGCTGCTAAAACTTCTCATCTTATATTAATGTGTTTGATATTGCTCCCTAAAATAAAAACTTCAATTATAATTATATTGTGTTTGACTTAATATTTGTTCAAGAGATTAAGCAAATTTGAAAGCAAAAAATATGAGAAAAATTAAAATTCTTATACTTTTTAATTTTTTTGTTAAGAAAAAAATCTAATACTTTATTTAAGCACAAAAATAACTTTTTGTTTAACATTGATTGTAGAAGAAAATAAAATGTTTAATAAATTTCTTAAATAAAATTGTTGGTGTCGCACATAGAGACTGCCGTTTACCGAAAGTTAATTAATAATGAATGTAGTGTTAAGAAAACAGAATTGAGACAAGTGGCGAGTGTTAAGAGGTAGTTGGGATTGTCAGTCTGCAGCTTCTACACTGTCAGAATCATCATCAGCTCAAAACTCAAAGCAAATCCAAAATCACAATCCCAATTTCAAAAACCCTAATTCTAGATCTAAGCTCATGGCTTCTTCTAAGCTCATGCCTTCTTCCGATCCACCTTCTTCTCCATCTCCGAAACCTCACTTCACTACTACCAATTTCCTCGACGATCAAATCTCCCTCGCCGACGCCGTCGCCACTCCTCGAACCGTCGACGATGTCTGGCGAGAGATTGTCGCTGGCGATGTGATCTCCGGAGATAGGGAGTGTAAAGAAGAGATCTCCGATGAGATGATGACGCTGGAGGATTTTCTTGTGAAAGCTGGTGCTGTTGAGGATGAGGAGGAGGGTGAGGATGTTAAGTTGACGATACCGTCATCGGAGACGCTTAGTGGTAGTGGTATGTTTTCGTTGGATTCGAGTTTTCAGGGAATTGATAACGTTGATGGTTCGGTGATAGGGTTTGGGAATGGGAATGGGAATGGGAATGGGAATGTGAATGGGGTGGAAATGGTTGAAGGTGGAGGGAGGGGGAAGAGAGGACGGCCTGTTATGGAGCAGTTGGATAAGGCTGCTCAGCAGAGACAGAGGAGAATGATTAAGAATAGAGAATCTGCTGCTAGGTCTAGGGAACGCAAGCAGGTATTGATTGTTTTTGTGTCTGATATGTTATGATACACTTGCACAGGCAATGACACCGGACACTACACTTGCGTTGGACTAAAACTCTTGTCGGATATCGGACACGTCTTTGCTCAAATGTGTTGGTGCTACATGATATGTGCTTTTGTTTTTGTGATGTGAGTTTTTGACTTTTGTTTTGGTTTTGTGTGATTTTAGGCTTATCAAGTGGAATTGGAGTCATTGGCGGTGAAGCTAGAGGAGGAAAATGACAAGTTGATGAAAGAAAAGGTGATGTATACTTGCACTTTCCGCAATTTTTTATAAATTAGCAATGAGTGAGTTGCGGTTTTGATCATCGAAATTGTAGAAATTGAGCTATTTATTATAGTAAATTTCCGAAATGGTTAAATCGTCTTTGGAATTGATGATGGTCTGTGGATTTAATGAATATCTCTATTTAAACTTTGGTTTCGGTAGGATTTAAAGTAGGGTTAGGGTGCAATTAAGAACTAAGAGATTGCTGTCAATTAATTTGGATTCCCCTATTGATGATAGTTTAGAAAGTGATGATTTTTCATGACAGAGGGACAAAGTTGTTTGGCAGTTTTCAATTTAAGGGATAATTTTGACATTTCATAAATTAGGGACTATATTGTCGGATGCTTACGATTGGGAAGACTAAAATGATGATTAATTCAATCCACACTTTTCATTAGCTGCTTGCTTTTTGCTGCGGTTAATGCTACAAGGCAAAAATTCTTTTAGGTCTGTGCTGAACTTGAAACATTCGTCTGCTGGTTAAGGGTCTAAATTATAATCGGTGCACTCAAGTTGTGTCTGTTAACAGAAGTGCTTAACCAATGTCGTCCATTATCAAAATCCTTCTGTTTTTTTTAAACAATGAAATCAATGTTTTCTCCTTTGATTGTACAATTAGTTTTACGTGGGTAATTTCCATAACGGTCTAATAGAATTCAGTCCCAAAATCTCATTCTATTTGTGTCTGAGCCACAAAGTTCCTTTTTTGTTCTCCTAACACATGCTACTGTGCTTGTTTTTATTGCTTGTTTGTTTATATTTGGAATGTTTCTTGTAGCACTGTTGGTTACAACTTCTGTCTCATGCTCCTGCAGCCCTTTGCATTTTCAGATTTAGAGTTTATTAATGATTATGCTTTCCCCCTGACATCTAACAGCGAATATTCTTGTGCAGGCTGAGAGGAAAAAGGAGAGGTTCAAGCAGGTACTGATTTATGCTATTGTTTGTTGGTTTGTTTTGGACCTTTTGGTAAACAATATAACTGATAATTCACTTATTCTTTCAACGAAATCCTTTCCCATTTGATACCATAGCTGACGATTGCTTGCTACTGATGAATATGTTATCTTGGCTGATAATCATCTTCTACAAATTAAATTTGAGTTTTCGTTCTTAAATGTGAGGACTTTTCCTAATCTACTTTTACTTCCAATAGGCCATTGGTTTCTTCTACATCAAGCATCTCGATCTTTCTATAGTATTATTTTTAAATTCGTTAAAGACTACTCCTCAGTTCATTTTTAAGTGTTCTTTTTAGAACTTTATGTTACTCTCTCCGCCTCTAATTATACGACCCTTTTCCACTTTTTTTTGTCCCTTAATATAAGATCCTTTTCAAAATTCTACATGCATTAATGATTTATTTACAAAAATACACCTGTTTAAAGTACCATTGAGAAACATATATTCTTCTCTCTCTCCCTCCCTCTCTCATGATATCAATAATTATAGGGATCAGTATGTAAAAATTAACTCTTTGACAAATTAATTACTACAACTACTTTTCTTAATACCGTTGAACTTTGTTGGAGAGTCTTATGATAAGGGACGGAGGGAGTACTGTAAATATGTAATTTCAAAGTGAATGTAATATTAACTATTTTTTGAAGAAAAAAAAAACTTAGAATGAGATAAAAACTGTCAAGAGCATCACAAGAAAAAAGACAATTTAATCATTTTTTTTAATGAATTTCCTTAGTATTTGTGAAAAACTTTAAACCAGCGCTTAAAAGAAATGGAGATTGTATTGCTTACATTTAGTAAAAAAAATATTTGAATCACTATTTGATGTGTAGTGGCAGCAACCAGGGTATAAAAATTTCTAACACGCAAGTGCAGCAACAAATGTATAGAGGCCTAGAGATCCTGAATGATTTCAGTCCAACAAAAAAACTGTCAATTAGGTGCAGTGGTCAGGATTTTTAACTGCAGACCACATCACATGATGGGGTCCACAGGGGCATCTGCCTGCAACTACATTGTGTTTATAAGTCACAGAAAAACCCACTTTGGCCACACCACCGTGATGATAACCGGTTATCTCTTGCACTAGATTTAAAGTTTTTTGTTTCCAAATGTCTCTACTGCACAAGTGTCATTGATGTACCTTTCATTGCCTACTGGTGAAGAGGGTATTACTATCAACTAGTATGCTTGGGAAGAGGGATTAATACCACCAAAGTTTGTTCAGGCTTCCATTTATGCAGCAAGACAAAAGTTATGGGTTGCTCGACAGTATTTTGTTGGACAGAAATCATTAAGGAACTGTATGAGTGCACATCTGAAATATGATTATGCTTGTGCACACTGTTGCTGCATGCTAGAGCTTTAGTATCCTATTTGCTTCCTCTACACAACTGCGACTTCTTTTTTTAGTAGCCAGCGGTGGCGCAGCGGCTACTGTTGTTTTTTATAGTTTTGTGTGACACTATAGCATCACTATTGGGTTGCAAGTTTGCAACAGTGGATCCAAATCTTAAACCCCAAAACGAGCTTAAAATTGTTAGGTTATAGAGGTAGGTTTGGGGTATTTCCATTGTTAATTATCAATCTTGAGTTTTTTGTTTGTTATTTTGAGCATTTATATTTGTGTTGTGTTGACTTTTTTATTTATATAAAATATTTTAGAATCCCTATGTGCGCAATTTGCTAATGTGCTATGGGACTGGTGGCTGTACACCACTATCCAATATTGATAATTCTGTCAAATAGTACAAGGAAAAGAGAGACTACAGAAAACTATAGGTCACGTTATCATGAGAAATATAAACTTAAATGGCTTATCTGTAGATATCATGGCAGAACATTATGGCATTAGTTGATCCATGTAAAAGGGCCAATACCACCTAGTGGGAAAAGATTTCGGTGGTTGTATAAATTTTGAATCATCCATGTTAAAACGCATAACAAAAAATTTAGAATCCCAAAATTAATTTTTGACACACTAGTATGGTGTACTCACTCACATTTTTTCTTTATGATTTGTAAAGTCTTGCCTGTTATTTATACATATTATTTTTGTAATTGAATATAGTATCCCTTTAAATATTTTTTCTTTCAGTATTATTGGAAATTTTTAAAAAAAAAATTCCCTACAATGTACTATGTGTACTAAGTAGTTAATCATGTTTTATTGGTTGAAGGTTACTTTTATATGATATGGAAAATCAAGAATAGGGAAATTCTACTGATTCAAAGATTTAAGAGATACAAAAGAATAGTTTGTCAAGTATGATTTTCAAGTGTGTTTTGTTTCATCACCTCATGAAGCCTTGTTTGCTGTTAGTATTGTATTTTTAGCTACCGGCCTATTATTACTATAAACAATGTTGTCAATGTATAATAGATGTTAGCTATCAACAGTGATTGGATGATAACTGACCTGTTTTATTTGTGTGTAGCTTATGGAAAAAGTGATTCCTGTTGTGGAGCAGCGAAGGCCGCCACGGTTACTCCGTAGGGTTCGCTCCTTGCAGTGGTAGATCATATTTGCTAGTGGTACAAGATGCGAACTGAAGATTGTGGGAAAAAATAAAATGGGCAAATTAATCATCATTATTTATCAACAAAATAGTTAGTCTCAAGGTAACTCTGGTTAACGATAAGAAGAGATGATGAATCGGTACCTGAATGGAGTACATAAGAAATGTATTTTGCTCATTTTATGGAGATAAAAAGCAGAATTATGTAGTTGGACCATTTAGTTTAGATACAAAGTAGGCATCCTGGTCTCACCCCTGCGCAGACTGCAAATGTGCTAGTAGAGAGGAAAGGGGATTGTAGACGACTATATAATGTAGTCATGGTTTAGAGAGATGCTATTATTTAGGGAAAAAAAGTATATACAGAAATTATTTGTGATCTGTCGGTGGCATTCCGTCTTGAAACTTCTGTGCCTGTGAAAGATAACTTATTAACCATCACTGATATGTGGAGATGCCTTGTAAATTTAGCTGTACTATTACTAATGGTCCTCGTCTTCTTGAGGAATTTATCTTAGTTTGACAACTGGTGGTGCTCGTGTTGTGAATGTTTAGGGGTTGAAATAGTTTGCATGAGGAAGGTAGAATAGGTGTTAGAGAGAAAAATGTTAGAATGTTCAAAATGTTATGCTGCAGTAAATATATTGTCTTAGGCGCTGAACTTTTAACTTTTGCATTCAAGGAATGCTAAAACGATAAAAAAAATTAACACACTACTTTTGAAGATTTACTGTAATTTTTTACCTAAATATATTTTGAGGGAGTGTGGTTTCTTATTACACTAAGGTAAATCATAAATTAGTAGTGTTAACGACATAATCTTTTTTATGTTTTCTTCAACATTCACTTTTTTATTATCTTAAATCAAGATGGATTTTATATTGGGTTAAATATGTTTTTTTTTTATAAAGGGTTAAATATGTTTTTGATCCCTATAAAATTGGGAACTTATAAGTTTAGTCCATACTTAATTTTAATATGTTTTTTAGTCTTTACAAAAAAAAAAAATACTTCTAATTTTAGTCCCTGTTAGAACAAAGTTTGTTTAATTATCCTTAAACTCTTAAATTTCTGAACGATTTTTTTTTACACAAGTTTAGAAAACTAAGAAACAAATTAAATATGAATTTTTTAAAACGATAAAAGTAAAATTAAATATGAATTTTTTAAAACGATAAAAGTAAAAGATAAAAGTAATGAAATCTGGACGTATAAATCAAATTTTACGATAATTTTTTGCGGAGGAACTTTTAGTAATGTTCTTAACACATACAAAAAATTGTCAAAAAACTTAAGAGTTGAAGCATAAATTAAACAAATTTGAATTGAGCAGGGACTAATACTGAGTGCATAATTTTTTGTAGAGACTAAAAGAACTATTAAAATTAAGTAAGAACTAAACTTAAGAGACCTCAATTTTATAGGAACTAAAAACATATTTATCTCTTTTATATTTTAGAAATGAGTTCTATTTAAAGGTGTGAATCATATATTGATTTTGTCAATTGAAAATGAGTGTTGAAAAGTGTTAAAAAGAGTGTTGCTGGAGTTAGAATCCTCTCCTTTTAAACTCTTCTTGATTTGAAGAGATAAATACACAAAAAAAATCATAAAATTAGATTGAAACGGGCTATACAATAGATTGAGACGAAGGGGGAGAGATTCAATAGACATAGGACAAGAGTATGATGCTTCCTCGTCGTTTTCTACCCAGTGGTTTCGTTATCTGTAATTTAGTGGGACCAGTTGTTGAGTTTATCAAAGTTGCTACCTTAGGTCAAGACATCGAGCTACTTGTCTAATTGCTTGCCTCTCCTTGCATGACCTAATTACCACTTATGCCGCAATAACATTACTATAAAAAAATAGTTAAGAATCTTAAGATGGTCTGATAAATATGATAAATCAATATGCTAGCAGAACAGAAAAGATAATGTGGATCATATATTCTTCTAACTCCCAAAAAAGAAGAAAAATAAATTCAATCAAGAAGGGTTAAAGTGAAAATCAAGCATATTATTTTTACAAGATCTAAATATTTTTTGTATAGATTTGGTATTGTTGTAAATTGTAATTGTCATTTCCTTCTCCAAGTAATTATCGTATGTGGTTTTCCCTCTGGCCATTATAGTTACTTCATTGTACTGCTTTCTAACCATGTATGGACAACAAGTCCTACGGATATCATAACGTCACATATCCGTAGTTAAAGTTCATGAAGTACACGAAATTGGAGCTGACAATATAAATTTGAAAACAAGAAAAAATGCAGTACATAATCCAGTAACTAATTTATATCTAAACCTAGAATAGAAAAGGATCTAATTTATATAAAATTAAAATGCCTAGCTAGGTAGTTAAGTTCCCACATCTCAGCATGCTTTTTCTTC
>Ga0209282_1002252_pt1 | contig 11048 bp, 4 predicted proteins | sample Mtrugardesep15_FD_187529 | JGI IMG/M metagenome (GOLD analysis project Ga0209282, IMG submission 187529) | Root nodule microbial communities of legume samples collected from California, USA - M. trunc garden sep15 (SPAdes) (version 2) | ecosystem: Host-associated > Plants > Roots > Nodule...
AAAAAAAAAATACTAATATAGCCAAAATTTCTATCACGAATGCATTGCAAATAAGGTTGATTGGCTAATTATCACCACTTGCCCGGATAATACTTGAGCGATATTGTGGTTGGTGATAATAGTGATATTCGCCGACCACAATATCACAAGTGTTTTTCTTCTCTCTCTTTCATAATATTTTTCCTGTCATTTTATACACTTGTAACCATTCTCTTATTTTGAAAGTCGACACAAGAAATTCGCTATAAGTAGCATTACTCTTTATAAATTATATCAAACACTTGTATAAATAAACTATTACTCATCCTACAAATATTCTTGAAGTGATACCTTTGCAGTTTGTCCTATAGTAAGTAAGAGGTTAAATGCCATTTTTTTTTTTTACAAAAGAGATTAAATATCTTAACCCACTGTTCAGTGATGAAATTGTTATAGGCAAAGGATCCGAGGAAGTAACTTTTGATCTTTTGGCTGAAATGCCGCCTCACAAGAAAGATCTGTCACTTAGAATGTTTGGACAAATAAGATAAGTGAAGTTCTTTGAATGGACCAAAGAAGGACCAGAAAAGCTGAAACTTTTAATTGGTCGACCATCAATGAATGTAAAGAACAAAGATTTTACAATCAAACTCCTGTTTGTCGAACTAAACTATGAAAACTATTCCTTTCTTAAAGGAACTCTTTCGTCTAAATAATAAATTTGTGAAGATAGTATTGTTGTTAACAAATCTAATAATTGTACTTTCTATCATTTTTGTTTTAAATTTCGTGATTTAATCAACAAGGATTTATATTGAAGGAAGGATGTTGTATAAACTTATTTGATTAAAGAATCAATTTATCTTTTATGTGATTATATAAGTCATTCTAGTAATAAAAAAGAATCTCATTATACAAAATGAACGAAATAATAATTTTGTTTTATCTATTAGTATTTATTACTTCGTATTTTTTAAATTTTAGTAATTTCTCTTTGACAAATTGATCATTATTTTATTACATTGCAAGCAAAGTATGCTTCTTAATCTTTGGGTATCATTTGTCACTGATTGTGGGATTGAAGAAATAATGTGGTACTAGTATTATATTGAAATAACTTTTGTTTGGCAAGCTATACTATAGACCAAGGATTTAAAACTCAAAGATTCTTGTCTTGTCGTTGAAATATAATGTAGATAAAACTACATGTGCGGCAATAAGGAAAGAAGGTAAGAACAAACCTTTAATAAATGCTCTCGAGTTTTCAAGATCTTGGCAGCTCCAATAAGCATCGCCACATGTGCGTCGTGCCCACAAGCGTGCATTTTGCCGGCAACTTTAGACTTGTACTCCCACTCCACACCCTCCTACAATGAATCCAAACAACTTATCAATGACAATGATGTACTAGTGCTAGTACTGTGGTTTTTAATTTCTTGTGAAAATAAATTCAATCGAACAAAGTTTGGTTGCCACAATAAAGCTAAAAACATCTCTAACAAAATTAAACAATACAGCTAAGGACATTTTTGCATCAAAATAAATTCTTGAAACACTTTGTGGTCCATAGAATCACAGCAAAGAGCTGTAGCTCTAGAAATTAATAGAATCATTAATAACAAGTGGGAGAATTTTAAAGCTTTAAATATTTCATAGTACTCTTAAAATAAGAATGAAAGATGCTAAAATCCTCTTAAATTCTTGACCATGAAAAATATACACTCTTCAATTCCAACATTATGAAAAAGAACAATTCTCCAACAAGTGCAAAGATTAAACTTTTTAATTCATGCCACTCTTCTATCAAAAGAATAATTGTCATGTTACTCATAATTCAGAAGACAAAATAAAAAGTACACAATTTAAAAGATTTCTGACAAAACTTTAAAAATATTTAAAAGTTTTTCCATGTGTCAGAAATAGATTCAAACATCTGAAACACATACTTTTGAAGTGTATCATTAATATAAGACAGAAGAAGACAAATCAGGTTAGAGATAAGATGTCATAAAATAAACAAGTCAAGTCAAATATATGTCGTGTCCACATTCATCGCTCTAAAGAGTTTCTTAAATCCAATTTACTAAAACTTTTAATAAAAAAAAAATGTTTAACCATAATCTTTTGTGAGAAAGATATTCAATTTTTAAACTTCATTCATTCTAAATCATATAAATTTCAGCAACATATATCATGAAAAACCTTAGCCAAGTTGCATCAAAAAAATAATTAAAAAAGAAAACCAAATATTGTGTGTTTTTCTTATTATGTTACTATTTTTAGGTTTTTCATGGAGCTAGTTTCAATGGAGAAAATAGATAGACAAATTAATAAATAAATTAAAAAAATAGTACTGGTAGAGTGGATAGTGGAATATTATAGAAGTGCAATTACCTGGATGGGAAGGGCATCCATGTCAGCTCTAACAGCAACAAAAGGCGGTCCACCAGTACCGATCCAAGCACGAATACCGGTTTTCGCGAGCGGGTAACGATAACTAACTTCCATCAGATCCAACTCCTTTCGTATCAAACGACTCGTCTCGATTTCCTCAAAAGCTAACTCCGGATTTTCATGAATCTTCCTCCGAACACTTTTCAACCACTCCACCGTCTCCGGCAACCGTGCTACGCTTAACACCGCCTCCGAACATGCCTGGCTCCATACATCGCAGTTCGTCGCTGTCTTCCCCCTTCGTGTCACGTTTTTGCACGGTGACAGAGTTAACTCGTTGTTCTCTCGATCGCAGCATCTCCGATCGGAGAACAAAACACGGTCGTAAGCGGCGGAAGGTATTTTCACGGCGGTTGAAACCGTGAAGTGTTCGAGAACTATAACGGTTGATGAAAATATGATCAAAAAGTAAAATAAAGAGTTTCGGAATTTCATTTTGATTTATTTTTCAGTTGGAATAAAGTACAGAAAGCAAGGAACATAGAGAGAGAGAGAGGCGTGAGGATGAGAGTTATAAAGAAGGAAGATGGAGAATTCGAACACGTGCGGATAAAAGAACTTTAAAAAATTTGGACGGAGAGAGAAACGGAATTTACTTTACTTTTTTCTTTTTATGTTTTTTTATTCGATGATTGAGAATAGTACTAGAATTGGAGCACGTTGTACTACACGGAAGTAAATGCAGTGCAGGAACCGCGGTAGATGGGTCCCCCACTTTCATCAGCATTTCCACCGTAATCAAAAGGATGCATACGCCGTCTATTTTTAAATTTCAAAATATATACATAAATATCCTTTTTTACTTAATATTCATTCAAATTGTTATCATTTACTAACATAGCTATTTTTTTTGCGTTAAAAATTATTTTATTAATGAAAGTTTGATAATAAATCAGATGCTAGATTGTTTAAATATATGATGAAGTTTGACAATAATATTGAACTTAAACGGAGATGAAATCTTATCGTGTGACAAGGACAACCTTGTTAATTGTCCTAAATTTTCTTATTGCATGAGCATCTGTTATTTTCTGAAATGGATTAGTCCAAGTTAATGGTATTGTGACACGAACCTATGTATATCATTGGTTAATTGAAGGTAAGATTATGATGAACTATAATTTGATGGGTCTTGTTAACCAACGCTTTTAGAACATTAGTTAAGGATTTAAAAATATAAGTAATTTATAAGATTCATGTGGATAAAGTTACTTTTTAAACTTTCAATGTGCTGAATGCATCGTTTCCAAGACAAAATTTTCTCTTTAAACTTTTAAACAAGTGCCCCTACATTTCTCTAATTTGATTAACTTTGGTTTTGTGCTATGTTTTCAAGTTCGTTGATGTAGCTTGTTTGCAAATTGTAAGCCAATGTAATTGTATATATACGTATGACTTGCAGGTGACTCTTAACTTGTGCAAATGTTTGAGAGAACGATCAATTTGGAAAATAATCCAATAATTAAGTATCTACGTGTCCTTACAAAAAAATGGTCGGTATAGATTAGTATTTGCTTTTAGTTTCGTTGAGGTAGTAATATAGTATAGTATATCTATGATATTTGTTGTATTAAGTTGTTTATCATGGTGAACTACACTTCCAGGTTCTAGGAACTAGTAACTGACCTTTCTTAAGTATCTACGTGACCCTACAGAAAAATGGTCGGTATAGATTAGTATTTGCTTTTAGTTTCGTTGAGGTAGTAATATAGTATGGTATATCTATGATATTTGTTGTATTAAGTTGTTTATCATGGTGAACTACACTTCCAGGTTTTAGGAACTAGTAACTGACCTTTCTCATATGTTATTGATTATAATTTTTTTTATGATTATTTGTTTGATTATGGTGATTATTTTGAATATATGTGTCGATCTTGCTTGTGACCGAGACTTCACGAGATTAATGGGTTAAATGACTATATGATGTCAATCTATGCGTTCGATCATTCGTATGTTTGATTATAATTTTTTATACAAGTTATTTGTGTACCGATATATTGAAACTCATAAAAATGCCTACATTTCGTATACATTGATTATTTGATTATGCCGGTTCAATAAAGATTGTCTTACCGATCTATATGTATGTGTTCATTATTATCTTCGTTTAATGATTTGATTATATTGATACTTACTAATTTAAAATGATTGTATTTAATTGAAACTTTAAAAATGAGTGTATTGATACTTCATTAATTAATTTTTTTTGTACATGATCAATTGTATCTTCATTAATTGAGAATTACTTAAATGATTTTTTTTAAGGAAAAAATTGCATAAATGATGTTGATATATATATATATATATATATATATATATATATATATATATATATATATATATATATATATATATATATATAATGTGTATGAGTTTTGACAATGATAATTCATTGTTTAGATTTCTTGTAATAGTATTTTTGATGATTCTACGTTGTGATTGTTAACTCAATTCTACTTTTTAAATGATACCACTTCTTTAAATTAAAAATTAGTTGATGATTTTGCATTGAATCTTCGTTAATTGATATGACTTAAACGATGTCGATCTATACGCACATGTGTAATGTGTGTGGAGATATTGATGATTATATGAATGATTTAATGTGTATGAGTGATTTGATGATTATATTATGCGATAACTTAGTTTTAGTTTTATATAAGGACAACAAAATCCACATTAAACTAAACCAAGAAGTCTTCCAATTAAATTTTAATACAAGAATTGATGTATTAGGAAAGCCTTGTTCTATGAGGGATCCTGATGAGGGGAGCATGGTTGAGAAAGAACAAGATGGTTATGAGGGTTGGAGCACTGTCACCGTCTTTTTTCAGATTGGGTATTGAAGCACCGACGCCATCTTTTCAAAGTAGCAACATGATCCGTCTATTAAATTTTGAGAATACTTGGGATTTAGGGTTTTGTTGTGATGGATGACAAATCATTATAGTTCGTTTAGAATTTGGTCTAATATTTGAGAATATGACATTGAACATGTGTAACTTATTTCTCATGTTTTCATACTTCTTTTATAAAGTAAACATAAAAAATTGTGTTCAATGGGGGTCATAGAACTTCCCCATCAGAAGTTGGTAACCAAAAGCACAATCTTAGGTAGTTGTTAACTAAGAGATGCTAGCACCTCGTAGGTGAGAGTTGTGGTTAACTAACAGTAACATACACCTCTTAGGACAACAATCTTTTGTAGGGGGTGTTTGTTTCCTGGTTTTAAAAAAATATTCCTATGAATGTTGAGGTTGCAATCATAGATTCACACGTTTGTTACAAAGTTAAAAAATTAACTCCCAAAAATAAAATATTCCTAGGAAAAATAATAACTTTCACTTACCCATGATTTTATTCCTAAGGAAGTAAGTGGGAACAAAAAGCTTCAATATAAATAGTAATGAAACTGAAATAACTACCCATATATACCGACTATCACAAATAATTTACATGAATCTGACCATTATCAAACACAATTTTTAAAGAATACCTAAAAATAAGATTATTATTATTATTTCGCAGGAAAAGTTATTCTTAGGAGTGAAAATTTTAACCTTTAGACAAATGCCTCCTTAGTAATATAGTATGCATACATATTTAAAGAGACAATAACTATTTTATAAAAATATTTGTTAGTATTTCTCAAAAAATAAAAATAAATTGTTTGTAGTTAGAAGGGTAACAATTTTTTTCGTACTCAATATATTCAAAAAAAATGTTATTTTACACATCTATGCAAAAAGAAGGAAGAAAGAAAAAGAAGAAAACACAAAAGAATAGGTGAACACAAATACGGTGCTAGGTAAATAATTAACGTGGTTGATGTTTCTTATCTAATTTCAAAAATAGTAAATGATATAATTTATAATGTGTCCACAAACTAATACAACGTTACAAATTTTATGCAACTTTTTTATAAAATAAATAAAAATATTTGATATATAATAGATACACAATACATAAATGTAATGGGGTAAATTTACGATCATTTGAAATTTATAACATTTATAATATTAATTATCACATAACATACATGCCTCAAAGACTCATATTTAATACATGAAGAAGGAAGAAAACATGTATTCTTTATAAGTTGATGTTGTTGTTTGTGATTGAAAAACATGACTCAAATATTCGAATTTATTATATAAATAATGAAGAAAATATATATTATTTTTAAAATATATTGGTGGTTCATACGTATAGCCGGCGTTGTTGTGTGTGTGTGTTTCTTAAAGAGGTGCTTTTGTGTGTGATTGAAATTCATGACTCACTTTTTAATTTAAAATTAATCATATATTAATTGTATTTTAATCTATTATTTAATTAATTAATCATGATTTCACAAAGCTTCAATAAGTGTTTTAAACTGTTTTAAACTCTTATTTTTGTTAATTGATTCATGCAAGGTTTGAATCAATTCACAATAATATTAAATGTTATAATTACTAATTTTTTAGGATAATTTTAATTATTTAATTTTTTTTTATTCATTCAATATCAACAAAAAGAACAAGTTTAATTGTTTATTAGGATAATATTGACTTGTTCACTTTTGAGCAAATTTGTTGATAGTGTTACCTTGCGTTGTTTGTCATGATGTTTATTAGATTTATTTATATCATCTACAATTTTCTGTTTTTCTTTATTTTGACGGGTTGAACATGTAACCATTTGAATGTAAGTATAAATAAGCGAATTTACCTTTTTATGATTAACTCAATAAAGGGGCCTAAAATATAGCGGGTTTATTAGGTAGTTCTTTGTGATTTAAGGCTTTATTGGCAGTTGCAATCTATTGGAGATTTTTTTTTTTAAATGGAAAATAGGTCTCGGTTAGATTCAATACACCTCGCATCGCATTAGTCAGACTTATTCATCTATCTAGTATAGTTCTATTACTTTCAGATGAATTGAATACATTAGGGGTTAATTGATAGGATCTGTGGGTTAGCTAAAAAAGTTTGCGTTAGTGGAACTCGAAGCTACCAATACCATCCAATACCATGCTTCACTTTCTACTAGTAGATTCACCGAAGTATGCCAAAAGAAAAGCATTTATGGCAGTGAAGGAAATTAGCAACACGAGAAGGGTGTGATTCTTGCAAGTCTTTTGGCCATAAGTTAGTCACTTGGTCAAGAAACAGTTAGTGAAATTCTGCATTCTTCGTCGTGCGTCGTGATGTTCTTGTGTTATCTAAGGCACTGAAAAATCAAGTTAGCTGGAAGAAACAAAGACCGATTAATTTAACATTAAGCAGGGTTTCTATTTTTGTTTTATGTTCAATTTCAAAAGGTTGATAAGAGGCAGCAGATGCAAGATCTGGGCCATTGAATTAAAAAAAATATATTAAGTCTATGGTTGTAACACAAACCGTAGCTTCATGGGAAAAAGTTTGTTTTTTTTAGAGTAACATAGTTGCTAGAATTTACTTTTTAGTAAACTATTAATAAATAAGGTGTCCAAGATTCGAACCCCAACCCCTACATATAATAATGCATTGTTCATGCCAAACTGAGTTATGCTCGTGGACTGGGAAAGTCTTTCTTTATGCCACCAATAAGTAGATGTAAATTAATATGTTTTTAGATGTGAATTACACTAGTAAGCGTATTGTATTTGATAAGAGCAATGATACATTAACACCTTTAGGTAGCATGTAATGTATCACCAGTACATCACAAACAATTGTAACATGTGTCCATGTGGTCCCCACATATAAGAAAAACTCAACTTTTTTTTTTTTCTCTCGTACACTCTCACATGGGATGATATATTGTGTGTATGGAAAAAGGAGTGTCAATCAAACATTATCCATTTGATAACTTTCCCTTAGACAAAAAGACAGTTTGGTACACAATCGAGTAAAAAAAAAGTTGTACGCGATAAAAACATGCTAAGTGAGTAAACGTAGAGGAATAAGTGGATATATAAATCAGAAAATTTCATTTTTTTAAAAAAATAATATATTTTGTCAAAAAAAATACACTATTTTATCACTATTATAAGCAAAAAGATTTAGATTCATTTATTAAATGATGTATGTAGTTTATAATAAAGACTATATACATTATTAATTATTAATTGAATGAATTTAAAATGTAGATTTTTGTTCACATTTATGACAAAAAACCAAAAAAAAGTAGTAGAAGGTAAAATATTTTTGTGAAGGTTATTGAATACATTAATGTAATGCATCTGGACGTAATTAGCGAACTTTGTCTTTTATTTTTACTCATGTTACATTTTAAAGTAAAGAAAGTAGTACGGTACCCAATGTTTTCGGATTACAACCGCATGTGCATGTCAGATTTCATAATTCCGCGAAACCAAACCTCAGGTCTCTAACGTTGATACGTCGTCGTTTCAACAGAGTCGGTACTATTTTCAATTTTCAATAGATACCGTGATTCTTAATCATTTCATTCCTTTCACCTCAATTTCGTTTCACTCATGGCCTCAGGTTCAGGTATATTCATTCAATTTCCTCTCACCACTTCGATCCGCACCTTCTTCATTGTTTTAGATTTTAAATTTTCCATCTATTATTGCGCTAATTGTTATTCAAATCTTTAAAATTATAGTATAGATTTTGGTGTCTATTATTTTTCAATTTTAATATGGGTTTTAAATTTTTTCATTAAATTAATAATTTTGAGACCGGTGCTTTCAGCTGAATATGCATTTAATGTTCTGAATTATATTTTTCTATGAAGAGTAATTAACTTTGAGCATATTATATAAATGAAATTGGAAGGATTATGTCCATAAGCTGTCAGCTCATTGTTAAGAGTACGTCCTTGTGACAGAGTTCAAATTCTCTCGGAGAAGGTTGTAAAATGATGATCCGTGACCGTGACATCTTAATTAATAATAGATTTAAATCGGATGGATTACCTGAAGTGTATCTTCATTTTATTGTTTGTAGATTTTGCTTTAACGGTCCCTTCTGAGTTGGAATCGGTTTTGAGGTTGAAGCCTGTTAACTACTTTGTTACAAGGAGGCCATGGCTTGGTATGTACAACGCTGCTACCGTGTTTATTTACTATTGTAGTACCGTTGTGTTGTATTTTTTGCCCAGTCTATGATGTTTGGTCAAATTCACTTATTATTGTTTTTACGTGTTTTGGTTAAAGATCTTTATGGGGTTAATGTGAGACCTGTTGCGCCGTTTGGAAGTGCAAGTAGAAAGCCTCATGTTGATTCCTCTCTTTTACATCGTTGCTTACCAGATGAGCTACTCTTTGAGGTATTGTATTACACATGATATATGTACTACATTATTTGGTGATGACTTTTTGATATGGTGTGAGACTAGTTACAATGTGAGGGAGTAGTTAGTTTGTTTGCGTTGTATGCTCCTACTTCAGATAACTCATGTGCGATATTTTATGTGGGTCTGTTTGGTCATTTTTTATGAAACAACGTTAGAAGACATTAACAAATCTCTTTGTACACTTGAAACTTAAAAGAAAGCATCATTTTTACAATATTAAAAACATTTTGCAGGTCTTTGCTCGAATGACTCCATATGATATGGGAAAAGCATCGTGCGTATGTCGAAAATGGCGGTATACAATTCGTAACCCTGTATTTTGGCGCAATGCATGCTTGAAGGGTTGGCAGGTAAGGTCATTGGAGGTTTTGAATATGGATCTTTTACTGCTTATTAGTCTAATTTCTGATCATGGAGCCTTTTTATGAAGCTCTCTGGAGCGGTTGAAAACTATAAGATACTTCAATCAAAATATGATGGCTCATGGCGGAAAATGTGGCTTTTACGGCCAAGGTTGCGATTCGATGGTAGCACATCTATCTCTTATTTCATAACCTTATTTCCTGCTCCACATATTGATTGGTGACCCGTGATGGTTAAGTTTTTTATTCTAGTTGAAACAAATACTGTATGGAAATTTATCGTATTTAGAGGTGTGATTCTCTTCTAGATTATATGATCATCCCTCTCCACTTCACAAGACTAAAAATAATATTCTTAAAGTGGCTGCAATATCATGCTTACAAGAGATTTACATGATTTTACTCTTCCTTTTCTGTTCTACTATTTTGTCTAATGCCAATTTGTCTTATTATGGTCCTGAATCATAGGTCTTTATGCAAGTAGAAATACCTACATTCGGGTTGGAGTTGCAGAGTGGAAAATCACTAATCCAGTTCATGTGGTATGCATTCATATCTCTACATGTACTATCCTAACACGAAATAGACATCCTTTTTTAGGTCTTGTTAACGAGTGCCTCCGGGGCACTCTTTAAGCATTCCTAAAGAAGAAATTATTCCATAAAAAAAGTCAAAAAATTCAATTTCCAATGCATTGATTACATTAATTTTCAAAAAAACTTACCTTTTAAAGGTCTTAAAGAGTGCCCTAGGGGAACTCGTTAACATTTCCCTTTTTAATTTTGTTAGTCTTTGTTCACTGTTAGATCTGCATTCGGTAGCACGTGTTTAACTAGCTCAATGTCAACTATTTATCAATTTAATATCTTAGAAATAAGATGTATTAAGAGATAGTCTCTACTAAGATCAGAAACTAGTTTTATGAGGCAATTTAAGATATTAGATGGTATGAAATTGTTGCCTCAA
>Ga0209282_1002253_pt1 | contig 11046 bp, 5 predicted proteins | sample Mtrugardesep15_FD_187529 | JGI IMG/M metagenome (GOLD analysis project Ga0209282, IMG submission 187529) | Root nodule microbial communities of legume samples collected from California, USA - M. trunc garden sep15 (SPAdes) (version 2) | ecosystem: Host-associated > Plants > Roots > Nodule...
CCAAATGGTGGGACCCCTTCCCGGACCCTGCGGATGCGGGAGCTTTGTGCACTAGGCTCCCCTTTATTTGTTCATTGGATGCAAATTGATATAATACTAACCATCAAACTGGTCATCTTCCCTAGCCATATATCTTGGACGTGTCTCTTTTCACATTTGCTTGATCTTTTGTTTGTTATATATCTGCCAGTGCAAAATTCTGTATCTGTGGATCTTAAGATTGCTATGAATGCATTAAGGTCTAAATAATGGTTTTTCTCTCTGCAGACTGTAGGAAGTCAGGTTCTTGTCAAGGTTGTGAAGAACAAGCACGCCCCTCCTTTTAAAACTGCACAGTTTGAGCTTGAGTTTGGCAAGGGCATATGCAGAGAAGCAGAGATTATAGAGCTGAGCATAAAACACAGATTCATAAAAAAGAGTGGTTCGTTTTACGAATATAATGGCAAGAATTGCCATGGCAAGGATGCACTAAAAAGCCACCTGATCAACAGCGATGGCTTACAAGAATTAACAACAAAGCTTAGGGAAAAGCTTCTCAATGCTGAGACGGAAACTGTTTCAGAATCGCAGGAGATGGTCGGAGATGCTACAGATGAAATATTATCATCTGATTCTACTGATGAAGAAACTGCTGTTGTTGCAGAAGCTTGAATTCACTCCTATTCTTGAAGTTTTCTTCACACTAAGATTAATCCTCAGTCAAAGTAACTATTATGAGTGATGTTATATTTAGATCGAGGAATTGATCACAAGTTCACAACTGATGCGCTCAAAATGGAGGTGGCTATAAAATGCAGCTTGTTTTGATTTTGGACTGACATTAATCCTTACAGCCACTTGGCACATTGCCTTTGTAAATTAGATTTTTTACTTTTTTTTGTTGTTGGCAATTTTATGATGAACATGAGTCATATGGCATGTCTAAGTTTTGTGGATGAGGAATCAAGTTTTGTGACTATCTAGTTAGGAATCAAGTGTCAATGCTAGTCAAGATTTGTCAGTATTATAGTATTGGTACATATATGTATCTCATTCTGGAAGATGTGGTGCTCTTGCGTCTTACTCCCTGTTTGGTAGTATGATAATTTTAACCTGGGTAATGATATTTCTCTGGTTTTTAGTTAAAAATGTGCATAGGTGGGTTGAAGAAAGTATTACTCTTAATCTTGATTCTCAACCAATTTGAGACTTTGGTGTATTGCTTTGAAATTGAAGCTAAGGTTAATTTATAAACTACTTCCCTCAATTCACTGACTCATCTTTTAATCAAGACCAAATCGTGAAGAGTTAGACGCCTTTTAGCTAAAACAATATCATAAAGACTTCTACAAGATCCAAAATGGAGGCCTAACCCACACACAAGGTCTAACCTAGACTAGATCTTGAAGATTAATTGTGCTACGTTGGATGGATATTTTTTTAAAAATGATTTAAAAAATTTGAAATTTGTAGACAAACCTTTTAGTTTTGAATTTGTTATATAGGAAACAAGTTTGGAACTATTAGACCATGATCAAACCGAAAAGAATTTCAATTTATTTTTTGCTTATACTAAAATAAAAGAAAATTACAATATTTTTTTCCAACCGTTTGATTACTTATTGTTTTTACAAGAGCTATGTAGAAGAACTTATATACACATATAAAAATAGCTTGTCTTATCATTTAAAATGTGAGATAAATTGTATTTAGATAAGTTAATTTTGAGTTTCAACACTCAGTTTAAAACTTTATGCGAGACCTATTTTCAAAGTAAGCAACTTAATCTAATTTCATCTAATAAGAAAATGAATGTTAAAAAAAATATTAAAAGACAAGTGTTCTTGATTTTCCTCTTAAATGATACTTATGCAAGTATTTATTCAAAATAGTCCTGCATGGATAAAATTGCTTAGATAATTTTTTAAGATGAACTTATTAGAGAAGACATTTTTATGCAATATATGATTTAAATATTCAAATACCAATAAAACCATTTTTCTGGTCAACAGTGTTTAAATTTTTATTGAAATAGTTTTCTTTAAATACTTTAACAAAAACAGTTAGACATTTTAAAAAATGAAATAATTATGATTCAGCACAACAAAATAAAAAACATTTATAAGCAACGCAATGGTGAAGAAATAATAAATTAAAGCATATAAAAACATTAACATTTTTTGAAGGAATAAAAATATTAACTTTGTTATAGTAGGACTTATATAAAGCATACAATCAAACTATTGGAGTCCTCTCGGCACTCTAGGATCGTGTGTCCCTTATATCGACATCCATGAGCCACAACTTACAATTAAAGATGTTATCTCTTCCAATGACCTCCACACGAAGATTCTCTATTCTCAGCTCCCTCCCATGGCCTCCGATCTCATCAACAACATCCATCTTAAATTTAATGATGTCGTCGAAGATGCTTACATTTGGAATAATCACAAAAGTGGTGCATACTCATTTAAAAGTGGGTACCAATGGCTCCTAAAAAATGCTGATCTGGTTAGTCACAATATGCCTCTTCTCTCTTGGTCGTGGATTTGGAAGCTTAGGCTTCCTGAAAAGTATAAATTTCTCTTTTGGTTGGCTTGTCACAATGCAGTGTCTACTTTATCTTTGCTTAATCACATAAATATTATTCCATCTGCTACTTATACTTGTTGCGGCCTTCAAAATTAAACTTTTCTCCTTGTGTCCGCGTTGTAGCTTCTCCGAAACAATCTGGCAACACCCCGGTTTCACAAGTGAAGGTTTCTTCTCTAATTCATATGTGCAGTGTTGGCTTAAATTGGGTGCTAAGGGTCCTCAGACTCTCACTTTCTCGACTGCAGTTCGGTGGTCTTGGTGTTATCGGAACCAAATATAATGTGTTTAAGTAATGTCACTTGGTCTTTATGTACCGCATTGCTAGCAACATAAAGAATTCGGTTGAAGTCATAAAGTCTAGCTTTTCTCCTATTGTTTCTGCTGCTACTACAGATCGTTACATAAAGTGGAACAATGATAGTCACTCTTGTGTAATCCTCAATGTTGATGGTAGCTGCCATGGATCTCTTGTTATAACTGGGTTTAAAGGGATTTTGCGTAATAATGATGGTCTGTTTATATCGGTTTTTTTTTCCAGGTTTCATTCCTAGTTCATCTGATATTTTGTTGGCTGAGCTTAATGCCATTAATCGCGGTCTGATTGTGTCTAAGGGTTTGGGGGTTGATGAGCTTGTTTGCTACTCGGATTCCCTCGTCTGCATTAATCTTATTAATGGTCTTGTCCAGAAGTTTCACATTTATGCAGTTCTTATCCAAGACATAAAAGATATGTTGATTCTTGGTAATATCACAGTTTGTCACACCCTTAGTCTTAGATAAGGCAATCAATGCGCGGATTTAATGACAAACCTCGAAGCCATTTCTGATAATGGCTTTCTTCTTCATAATTCGCCACGTGCGGGGCTTGACATTCTTCTTCACAGTGACGCCATAGGAATTTTTTACCTTGGGGAGTAGTTTGCTAGTGTTGGCTTGTTTCCCTTTTCTTTTCTTTTCCTATTTGTTAACTATCTTTGTAAAAAAAAAACATACAATCAAACAATATTGCAGATTTTAATTATAAGTTTAATAAATTGCCTTGTAGAAAACAACAATTTATATTGAGAGGATAACTTTCTACTTTATTACTTGAAACAATTTGATGTACTTGTCAAATTTATCATTCAGTTTTTTGACGTTGTTGCTAGAGATTATTTTGAGAGTAAAGAGGGAGGGGGGATTCACTAAGAATAAACATCAAATGTCTAAATAAGTTTTGACTTAAAAAAAATTGTAATTGAGTTTTGTATTATTTTTTTATAAAATATTGAAAAACTTAATTATTTTTCGAATAACAAAGATTTATTTTGGGTGAACGATTAATTTTTAATTGGGTTAATAGTGTTTTACCCTCCTGTAATATAGCTCATTTCCGATTTTACTCCTTGTAAAATATTTTTTTTGGATTTCGTCCTTGTAATTTGAAGATTTTTGGTTTTGGACATTCATGAATTTTGATTGTACAAAATCGAAGATATGGCAAGGGGTAAACCTAAATTTGCTCAAATTAACAGAGGGTAAACCGAAATTTTCTCAAATTACAAGATGGTAAACCTAAATTTCCTCAAATTACAGGGAGTGAAATTTTCCATGAAGGTCTAAAACCAAAAAATCTTCAAATTACAAGGATGAAATTCAAAAAAAATATTTTACTGGGGTGAAAACCAAAAATGACCTATATTACAAGGGTAAAACACTATTAACCCTTTTTGATTTAATGCCGTAATTATATATTAGTGACAAATTTAAAAATTTAATTATAAACTTCTTTGTTTGGAAAGAATTATAAACTTTTATATATAATGACTTATTCAATTTTTTTAACTAAAAGAAATTAAAACTGAAACGTGTAATTTTAATATAGTATTTAAAAATGTATTAAAAACAACACTTAACAGCTAGGGAATTTAATTTTGCTATTTAGTTCCCCAATCATTACATGCCTATTGGTTACACATTTCTTTTGATAAATATAGTTACACTTTTATGTTAATTTTATCGATGTGGGACTTGTCTTTGACATGATTTGAAAGACAAGGTCAAACGAGTCAAGTTAAAGTAAAATTAAATAAAAAAAACTAAAAATAATTTATAATTTCCATGTTCATAAGAAAAACTCACCAATAAAATATTTTCAAATTTCAGTCTCCATAAGTGAGTTAAATTTAAGCGTGAAGAACATAGAAAGAAGATGAAAAAGGAAGAGGAGTCAACGATTCAGATGGATTAAAAGAATATACTCAGATGTAATAACAGAAATGCACATGATAGAACTCCGATAACAATTCAATATATCTAGCAATTAGCATGAAGATCATTTATGTGCATAATTCTATATGCTCTTTCAACACTGGTTAATTCTATATGCTTTTTAATTGCATTTTCCACATTCAGTTTTTCACATTTCTTTTAATATTGAAGCAAGTTGACAACTGATGCACTCAAGATGGAGGTGGCTTTAAAATGCAGCTTGTTTTGATTTTGGACTGACATTAATCCTTACAGCCACTTGGCACATTGCCGTTGTAAATTAGATTATTTTTTTGATGTTGGCAATTCACTGAGTCATTTTTTAATCAAGACAAAATCGTAAAGAGCTAGTGGCCTTTTAACTATGACAATATCATAAAGATTCGTAAAAGATTCAAAATGGACAATATCTCAAAAAATGGGTGTAGTAAGCTTGAGTTTGGAACATCATAACATTGGAGCACTGTGTAAGGAGGCATAAGCCACACACAAGGTCTTACCTAAACTAGATCTTGAAGATTAATTGTGCTACGTTGGATGAATATTTTAAAAAGTGATTTAAAAAATTTGAAATTTGTAGACAAACCTTAGTTTTGAATTTTTGATATAGGAAACAAGTTTGGAACTATTAAACCATGATCAAACTGAAAAAGGATTTCAATTTCTTTTTTGCTTATACTAAAATAAAAGAAAATTACAATATTTTTTTCCAACCGTTTGATTACTTATTGTTTTTACAAGAGCTATGTAGAAGAACTTATATATACATAGAAAAAGAGCTTGTCATATCATTTAAAATGTTAGATATTATTATTTTTTTAATAATAAAATGTGAGATAAATTGTATTTAGATAAGTTAATTTGAATTTCAACACTTAGTTTAACACTTTATGCGAGACCCATTTTCAAAGTATGCAACTTAATCTACTTTCAATCTAACAAAAAAGTGAGTGTTAAAATAAATATTTAAAATAAATATTACTAAAACAAGCGTTCTTAATTTTCCTCTTAAATGATATTTAAGCAAGTATTTATTCAAAATGGTCCTGCATGGGTAAAATTGCTTAGATAATTTTATATGGTGAACTTACTAGAGAAGACAATTTTATGCAATATATGATTTAAATATTCAAATACCAATAAAACCATTTTTCTGGTCAACGGTGTTTAAAGGTATCTTATAAACGAACTTATTTTATAATTTTTATTGAAATAGTTTTCTTTAAATATTTTAACAAAAACACTTGGACATTTTTTAAAATGAAATAATTATGATTCTGCAAAACAAAATAAAAAAACATTTATAAACAATGCAATGGTGAAGAAATAATAAATTAAAGCATATAAAAATATTAACATTTTTTAAGGAATAAAAATATTAACTTTGTTACAGTATGGCTTATACAAAGCATACAATTAAACTATTTGAGTCCTCTCGGCACTCTAGGATCGTGTCTCCCTTATATCGACATCCATGACCTGCAGTTTACAGTTAAAGATGTTATCTCTTCCAATGACCCCCACACGAAGATTCTCTATTCTCAGCTCCCTCCCATGGCCTCCGATCTCATCAACAACATCCATCTTAAATTTAATGATGACGTCGAAGATGCTTACATTTGAAATAATCACAAAAGTGGTGCATAATCAACTATAAGTGGGTACCAATGGCTCCTCAAAAATGCCGATCCCGTTAATCATAATATGCCTCTTCTCTCTTGGTCGTGGATTTGGAAGCGTAGGCTTCCTGAAAAGTATAAATTTTTCTTTTGGTTGGCTTGTCACAATGTGGTGCCTACTTTATCTTTACTTAATCACATAAATATTATTCCATCTGCTACTTGTATCCGCTGCGGCCTTCAAAATTAACTTTTCTCCATTGTGTCCGCGATTGTAGCTTCTCCGAAACAATCTAGCAGCACCTTGGTTTCACAATTGAAGGTTTTTTTTTTCCTCTAATTCAGATGTGCAAGGTTGGCTTAAATTGGAAGCTAAGGGTCCTCAAGCTCTCACTTTCTCAGCTGTAGTTTGGTGGACTTGGTGTTATCGGAATCAAATATAATGTGTTTAAGTAATGTCACTTAGTCTTTATACTGCAGTGCTTGCAACATAAAGAATTCGGTTGAAGTCATAAAGTCTAGCTTTTCTCCTATTGCTTCTGCTGCTGCTACATATCGATACATAAAGTGGAACAATAATCATTACTCTTGTGCAATCCTCAATGTTGATGGTAGCTGTCATGGATCTCTTATTAGAACTGGATTTGGATGGATTTTGCGTAATAATGATAGTTTGTTTATATCTTCCTTTTCCGGTTTCGTTCTTGGTTCATCTGATACTTTGTTGGCTGAGCTTACTGCCATTTATCATGGTCTAATCGTGTCTAAGGATTTGGGGGTTGATGAGCTTGTTTGTTACTCAGATTCCCTTGTCTGCATTAATCTTATTAATGGTCTTGTTTAGAAGTTTCACATTTATGCGGTGCTTATCCAAGACATAAATAAAGATCTGTCGATTCTTGGTAATATCACAATTTGTCACACTCTTAAAGAAGGGAATCAGTGCGCGGATTTTATGGCAAAACTCGGAGCCACTTCTGATAATGACTTTCTTCTTCATAATTCTCCACCTGCAGGGCTTGACATTCTTCTTCACAACGACGTCAATGTCATAGGAACTTTCTACTTTAGGGAGTAGTTTGCTAGTGTTGGCTTGTTTTCTTTTTCTTTTGTTTTCCTATTTGTTAATTATCTTTGTAATAAAAAAAAAAAGCATACAATCAAACAATCTTGTAGTTATTAATTATAAGTTTAGTAAATTTCTTTGTAGAAAACAACAATCTCTATTGAGAAGATAACTTACTACTTTATTACTTGAAGCGGTTTGATATACTTGTCAAATTTATCATCATATTTTTTGACATTGTTGTTAGAGATTGTTGATCTTGTTTGGGAGCTTTTGAGAGTATAGAGGGAGGGGAGATTCACTAAGAATAAACTTCAAATGTCTAAATATGTTTTGAATTTTAAAAAATTGTAATTGAGTTTTGTAATTTTTTTTATATAAAATTGAAAAACTTTAATTTTTATACATAATGACTTATTAATTTTTTTTAATTAAATGAAATTAAAAGTGAAAGTGAAACATGTAATTTTAGTACAAAAATTAAAATGTATCATTTAAAAGAAACATACAGTGACCGATGAACTTAATTTTGCAATTTAATTCCCAGATCATTACATGCCTGCTTGTTACACATTTCTTTTGATATATATAGCTACATTTTTATGTTAATTTCATTGATGTAGGACTTGTCTTTACCAAGATTTGAAAGACAAGGTCAAACGAATCAAATAACAGTTCATTATATCTAGCATTAGCATGGAGATCAGAACATGATAAAAATTAACAAAGGGAAAATGAAATGCACATGAGCAGCAAACTTTAATTAAAATTCCGAGTACATTTATGTGTATAATTCTATATGCTCTTTCAACATTGGTTAATTTATATTGCAATGGTAGCCCTCTAGTCTAGGCTACGACCTTGTGTGTCGCTTAAGCCTTGCATGGCACACCGATGTTTTGATGTTCCAACCTCAAGTTTGCTAAATCATAATTTTTGAGGTTTTGTCTGATTTGCATCTTTCTTTACGATATTGTCTTGGTTAAAATGCGTCTAAGTCATCACGATATTATCTTTGATTAAGACATCTCAATGAATTGAAGGAAGTAGTTGTTTAGAAATTACTCTTACAATATGTTTGATTCGCAAAAGAGTAAGTATTGGATATAACAATAAAGACTTAACTATGATAGAGTGAGATATAGAGATAATGTTTTTTATGTTGGAAAATAAAAAGGGTACTTTTGGCATTTTTTATAGTTTGTATTTTAGACAAAATGTTGTTCCATGGTTTAGTGAGAAACAAAAATTCATGTATTTGTCTACGTATTTTGTCCAATTTCAAGAGCAATTTCTCAAATCAAACAAGGGACAAAAAAATTTGTCCAATCTAATCCTCTGTTTTTTTTAACTAATTAAATGCACTCTTAACTTTAATTCCAAAGCAATATAAGACTGTTTGGTGTAGCGAAATAAATATCAACAATAAGTGAATTATTTGTGCAAAGTGGGATGAATCATTTTTAAAGTGATTTCTTAAATTTGTAGACAACCCTTTTAGTTTTGATATAGGAAACAAGTTTGGAACTATTGGATCATGATAAAATTGAAAAGGAATTATTGATTTTTTTTTGCTTATAGTAAAATAAAAAAAAATAGATTTTTTTCAATCATTCAATTACTTTCTGTTTCTAGAAGAGCTATATATAAGAACTTATATATGGAAAAAGAGCTTATTTTATAGATTCAAATGTGAGAAATTGTTTTTAGATAGGTTAATTTTGAGTTTCAACACTCACTTTAATACCAACTTGATTGTTGAATGAAATTCAAGTGAATTCCGAGCTTTACGTGGAATTCATTTTTAAATTATAAGATTTACATCAATTTCATTGAATATGATAATGATTTTTTTTTGTTACCAAATAAGAGAATGATTGTTAAAGTTAATGTTGAAAAAGTGTTTTTAAGGTTCCTCTTAAATGATACTAATATGAGTATTTATTTAAAATGTTAAGTGATGCATGGGTGAAATTGCTTAGATAATTTTGTATAATGAACTTACTAAAGAAGAAGACATTTTTGAAGATGTTGCCTTCAAGCATTAAGAAACATGAAAGCTTTCAAATTTTGTACTTAAACAACTGCAAGAAGTTTGGTTGTCTTACAGAGCTTCATGTAGAGTGAAGGTTTCAACTTTCAAGTTTGAAGGCTCTTTCACAAATTTGAAATAAAATTATTGATTTTTAAATAGTTTTTAGATACAAAGAAAAGAAAGAAAGAAAGAAATTAAATCAAATTAAAACCATTAAAAAATCAATTATTTTATTTTATTTATTCTAGTCTGAAAATTTTGTCTTTTAGTATGCCATGCGGCGTGAAATAACTAGTCCATGTGGCACACTGTTAGTTTTAACATTTCTTTTTTAACTTGAAGTTTACAAAAGGATCAATGACAAATGTTTTAAAAACTGCAGAGATTGAAACCAAAAAAAAAAAAAAAAAAAAAAAACAAAAAAAAAAAAAAAAAAAAATGCAAGGATCAAAGCTAAAAAATAATAAAAATGCAAGGGTCAATGACATATTTAAGCCTTTTATAAAATATTTGATTTAAATATTTAAATACCAACAAAAAAACAAAACGAAACGATCCTATTAGTTTATGTATTAGACAAAACCTAAAAAGTAATATAGTAAAATGAAAAATTGCTCTTCAGCTATTAAGTTTCGCTCATTCTCAACTGAATGGACGAAACTACCCCACATGACTTAATTCACGTTGAGGGACTTCGGCGTGAGTTAAGATTTGCAACAAAATATTTACATAAAATAAAAAAGGAATGAAAGACATAGGGAATTAAGATTTGCAATTTAATTCCTAAATCTTTTACACCATATTTGTTACACATTTCTTTTGTTATATATAATTACATTTTTTTGTTGATCTTATCCATGTGGGACTCGTCTTTGTTAAAAACTAAAATTTCCATGTTCATTCATGTAATAAGAAAAACGAGTGAAGTAAAAGTGAAATGAAATAAGTAAAAAGAAAAAAGATTTATAATTTCCATGTTCATTCGTGTAATAATCTATGTTAAAAACTCACTAATAAAACATTTTCAATCTCCATGAGTGAGCTAAATAGAAGAGTGAAGAACATAGAAGAAGAAGAAGATGAAATAGGAAGAAGAGTCAACGGTTGTTATGATTGTCAATTAACGAAAACCTTCTACCTTGCATCAATGTTAAAAACAACATGAAAAACTGAATGTGGCAAATGCAATTAAGCACAACAACCATAATAAACACACACAAAAAAAGGGCAAAGAAAAATAGAAAAATCACCATAAGCAAACACACAAACAAAATTAAATATTGGTAGTAGAAATGCGCATGATTGAACTCCATATTGAAATAGAGTGAGTGTTAAAAAAATGTTAGAAAAAGAGTGTTTTTAACTTCTCTTTTAAATAATACTTATGCGAGTATTTATTCAAAATGTTAAGTCTTGCAGGAGTGAAATTGCTTAGATAATTTTGTATGAACTTACTAGAAAAGACATTTTTATGCAATATATGGTTTGAATAGTAGTCAAAT
>Ga0209282_1002254_pt1 | contig 11046 bp, 6 predicted proteins | sample Mtrugardesep15_FD_187529 | JGI IMG/M metagenome (GOLD analysis project Ga0209282, IMG submission 187529) | Root nodule microbial communities of legume samples collected from California, USA - M. trunc garden sep15 (SPAdes) (version 2) | ecosystem: Host-associated > Plants > Roots > Nodule...
AAAAAAAAAAAAACAAATATTTTTCCCTTAAAAAAATAAATCTTTTTATTTCAAATCAAATGTAACAATAAAACTTGCTTACCACGTAAGAAACCCTAGTTAGTGGCATTCTATCAGCATTATAAATAGCACTCACGCCCTATGTTTTTCTCACCGCACTCACATACTATATCGAGGGTTAGGGTTTTACTTTTCGCAAAGTACCAGAAACTCAAAACCCAATCATCACCATGTCATCGACAAGGATTATCACTCTCAACAGTTCCGACAACGACGCCTTTAAGGTCAACGAGGCAGTGGCGTTGCAATCCCAAACGATCAAGCATATGATCGAGGACGGTTGTGCTGACGACAGTGGAATCCCTCTTCCGAACGTAACCAGCAAGACCTTGGCGATGATCATTGAGTACTGTAAGAAGCACGCTGAGGCTACGAGTTCAGAAGAAAAACTCTCTAAAGATGAAGTTCGTCAACTCGATGATTGGGACACTGAATTCGTCAAAGTTGATATAGCTACGCTCTACGACCTCATCCGGACTGCAAATTATTTGAACATCAAGAACTTGTTGGAACTTACTTGCAAGACTTTAGCAGAGATGATCAGGGGTAAGACAACTGAGGAGATTCGCAAAATTTTACACATTCAAAATGACTTCACTCTGGAGGAAGAGCAACAAATTAAGGAAGAAAATAAATGGGCTTTTGAATGATTACTCATATTTTAGGGATTAGTTATTAATGATTTCACATATTTTAGGGATTAGTTATTAAATTTGCATCGTTCTAGTGCTAAATTGGAGATAGAGTGGTATTTTAGAGGCTAAATTGAATGTTTAATCGTGATTATGTTATTAATGTGGATTTGTGTTATGCTTCATTTTATTCAGCAAATTAGAACTACAATATGTAGATTTATTTATCCTTAGTATTTGTTTTTCTTCTGGTTTATATCTGTTGAGTCTGGTCGTGAATGTTAGGATTTATATAGGCTTATTACTTATTTTTTTCGTATGTAGTTTTATCTATGCTTCGTACTTATTTGTTCTAGGCCGTGATATAAAGTAACACCGGAATATAAGGACAAAGGTTGGCTTGATGGTTGGGGTGGGAGGAGTTAAGTAGTGACAAGTACGAACTTATATGACAAGTTGGTTTTGAAAGAAATTGATTTCTAATTAATTCTTTTTCTCCGGTTCTTGAATTTATGTTTCTCTGATAGAGAACAACCTAACTTGCTAATTCTGTCTCAGCGTTTTTGGCGAGCTAATTGATTGGAATTGTTGTTGAACGATGTTTTTGACTGGCTTATTATCAGCTTGATCTTTCTTTTTTGCATTGTTCCGGCATTCGTAGGTAGATCTCATTAAGGATGTGGCGTGTTGGCTAATTATTAGTGCATCTTAACTGATTTCATTTGATGTATTGGTTAGGAGTTTCCTGGTAATGGTTGCAGTGTTGGCTCTTTATTGCAATTTGCAATTGAAGGCTTCTAAGTTTTCTGTAATCTGCTGGTGCTTTTGTTTTAGCGTTTTGGTAGCTTTTGTTGGAAAGGTTAATCTTAGTTCTTTAACAAGACAAGGGCTAAAACCTGAGATGAGAAACCAAATGTACAGAAATTTGTTCAAAGTCTGACCAGTCTTAGAGAACTGTATTTAGATGGTGTAACTATAAAAGCTCAGGGCAGGAATTGAGCAATGCTTTGTCGCCTCTGCGTGACCTACAAGACCTAAGCATGTCGTTATGTGATCTATCAGGACCCCATTCTTCACTAACAAGACTAGAGAACCTATCCATCATTGTAACCATGACTTGTCAACCAAGTATAACTGGATAAAGAAAGAATATGCTTTTAAAAAGGTGCCTAACATTAAACCTTGGCATGCAATGCATCACATTGAGCCTCAAAACTCTTAATGTTTGATTTACTGTGACTATAATATTTTTCGGAGTAAATTTAAATAAATAAGTCAGTAGAGAATACTTTTTTTAGGGGAAGTCAATAGAGAATATTGTTTAAGGAAACATAGTTGGATTGGATATAAATTCATATACCATCCTAAACATGATGTGCTGAATTCATGCTTTAACCTCTGCTCTGCTGGATTTAGTGATTCGTTATTCGTAAAAACATTTACTGCATTATAATGGATTCACTATATTTTCATTTATACTTTAATAATATTGTCATGCCATTTATGCAAATGAACAAGTATTTTGTTGGTTTTATTAAACAACAAAAGTAAAAAAAATCTTAGCATAGTCTCAAGTTTTTTTCTCCACTTCAAATAAGAAATCTTCACATTTTCTTATTTCATTTAACTGATACTTTCAGACTCTATTTTTGAACTTTTAATTTTTGGCCATCATAATCGCTCCACTAATCTCACTAGAACATAATGTATGTTTTGTTAACATAATGTAAACAGTGCAGGAGGTGTTCTGTAGTATGCTGCAGGCACAGTTAAGGGGAAGAACATTTGTCTAATTCCTCCAGCCTTGCTAATTGGAACAACGATACCTGATGCACCCTGAGAACGTCGAGACAAAAAAAAACATATTACTCAAAATATGTTTTAAATGTATATGCATATGCGTTCTATTGACTAACAATTGATGGTACATGTGATGAATTAATAATAGTCTCACCGAAATCAATCTAGCTCCAATCCAGATGCGTTTTGGAGAAGGAAATGGTAAGAGTAAGTGACCATATATAGTGACGGCAAAGAAATGGAGAAGCAAGACTAATGGACGAGGATATAGACCAAAGAGTAGCTAGTGCTCCATCTGAGAAAACACCTCCAAGACTCAAATAAATAATCAAAACATGCTTGTCTCATTTCCTTACTAGGTGGATCAGTGGATGCAACAAAACACCTTGTGCAGTGCTCCAGCTAATGTGTTTATGGTTGATGCCAGTGGCTGCATAAAAAAAATACACCTATTATTAAACTTTTCTCTCAAATCATGTTCCTTTTGGAACTTACACACACTTTGAGACAGAGAAAACAAAAAAAGAGAGGGAAATATTTTAATTTTTGGTTATGCAACTTGACTTCTCATTCATGATCTCAATGTGTACTTAGTAGTAATTGGTCTTACATCTTAATAGTTGGGCTTACATGTGATTACACAGACCCAATACAACAAAACCACCGTAGTTAGTGAGTTACTTGCACTACAAGTAACTCAACTAACTAACTAACTAACTGAATCACATCTAATTCAACAGTTATATAACATTCTTAACCTACTAATTTGAATTATTCTTCAACAGTTCCTTCCATTAAGATGTTGTTAAAACATGATAAAGGGTGTTTCATAGCATAATTAAAAAGAAAACTATTTACTTATTTGGCATACTTGTTATATTTCTTTTATCAATTGCTTCTACAAAAGAACAACACAGCTCCAAATGAACCTGACACAATTGTGATAGAGAGAAAATAAAATACGAAATATATATAAGACGAAAATAAAAGATTAAGGATGATTTTTTGTACCTGGGGAGTTACCATTGTTTTGAGAAAACGTGCCATGTCACCATTACCAACTAAACATCGAACCTTAGTGCTACTGATTGGAAAAAACAAAATGGGAGAAGGATCACCTGAGATAATACGTCCATGGTTTGCATATGGAAGATTGCAATTATCTAGTACCAAACCTACAAAATTAGATGGTACATCTACCTGCAGAAATAATTTAACTATTAATGTGAACAATGTGGTGTTGGTCAAGTGAGAGTAACTTGCACCCATTAGGAGAACATGAAAAAACCTGGGATTAAATTCTAGTGGAGTTACCCACATAAGAAGATTGAGTACTAAGGGATAAAATCGTGTTCGAGAGTAGTCAAATTAGTGATAGTTTTATAACTGATCTAAAAATATGAAGTTGTAGAGATATTCTAATGGATTCACTTAGGTGTCAAAGACCCTAATTACGGTGAGTTTTAAAATTGAATAAAAATATAAAATCATGTAACTTTTTTAAGTTGATGTATAAAGCTAGTTAAAATTCGGTACTTTGAAATAGATAAAGCCTGCTCTCGCATTTTCCGTATGAAACGACCATTGTGAAAGCTTCTTTCAGCATTAAATTATAATCAAAACAACGTTTATTGAGCGATCACCGCTATGTTTTGTGCCTATGAAAGGAAGAAAATTATTTCAACACTCTTACTTCTACGAGGATTTCTTTTTAGGCTCCCTCAACATCTCTTAGGCCCCCTCCCTAATATATATGTTCGATAATTGAGATATTTTAGTCCTCTGAGAGATAATTCCCGAAATTTTTGGGATGTATTTATCATACATATACATTAGGGGTAAAATAATCTTCCGAAGAAAAATCTCAAACCCTCCGGCATGTATCTACCAGACGTATATATTAGGGATAAAAACAGAATTTTGGGAGTCCACGAGATATTGAGGGGTCTAAAAAGAAATCATCTACTTCTATCATGCCCAACAAGCCCAGTTGTGGGATTAAAGGAAGTGGGCTTTGGTCAACCCAAACCCAATTGCAACCCCAAATGACGAAAACAACCCTTGAATACCGTTTCTTTTATTCTCTTTCTTTCTTACCAGCCTGTCTGAATCGTAACGGCTAGTTACACGGGACTTTAAAATTCTTCGAACAATCTAAACTTGTTATTACAACAACAACAACAACAACGTTTTTGCTACCAAAACAAAAACAACACTGTAACGCTCTTCTCTTGTTAACAAAATAATGTCAGAAAATCGATTCTTGCCTATAATTGAAGAAGAGGAAATAGAATTTGATGACGATTTCTACGAGAAGATCGAAGCACCTAAGTTCGTCGACCTCACCAAACCTGATAAACGCCGTCCTGATGATGACCGTCACTGGTTCTGCGCGCGCTTTGGTAATTATTTTTTCATTTTTCATCTATGAAGCACGGACACAGACACCAGATACAATAGTGACATGTGTCTGACATTGGATATGTCTTCCATCAAAAGTGTCGGTGTAGTGTTGTAGATGTTTTCATTTTGAAATCACAATTCTTTAGCTACACTTTAAACTTTGTTGTTGATAATTGAAACTCAATTCTCAGGGTGTGACCAAAAGCATGAAGAAGAGTTTGATTCTGAAGCAATTTACAAGAATTTTGTTCTTCGGGTATATTCTAGACTTCTAGTTTTATTGATTTTGGTTTTGGTCATAAAAACGATTAATGTGTAACGAGTATTTCTCAAATTTGTGTTGGATTTTCAGGTTATGGCAGCTAGAAGTCCCAATGTTCGGCTTAGAAAAGCGTTGAATCGAAGAGAAAGAGAAGCAAGGTAGCCAACTATTAACACTCTTGTTTTGTGAACTGATTTTTCAAACTATTACTTAGTATAGTAAGGTAGAGTTGGTTTCGAAAATGGTTTTCAAATGCAGTCTAGGACATATTTGGATAAACAGCTTAATCAAACGCTCACAGCTGAAGTGTTTGTCATATAAGTGCTTAGGTGTAAGCTATTTTTATAATAGAAGATAAGATAAAGTTGAATTGGTTTTGGTTAAGTTATAAGCTGTTTGCATAAGTCATTCTGAAGAGCTTATGAAAATAAGCTGTAAATAGCTTATGAACATGTCATAAGCTGTTTCTGTAAGCTCTCACAAAACAGTATCACAAGTGCTTAGGCAGGTTTATCAGGTCAAATGAGTCAAACAAAACATGCCTCTAGTCATAAGCATCAAGGTTTTTAGTGTCTATGTAAGCTCTACGCACATATTTGACCGCGACTCTCCACAATATCAAGAATCCTCATGTGATTGGACTTAAAATCTTGTGTAGTAGAGCTTTTCAAGTGACACGGTTTGTCAATGTTGTTGTTTTTCAGTTCAAATTTGAAGTGTCCCAATACAGCTCCTGCAAAGCCAAGGATGTCAAGAATGGCCTTCATTTCCTCCTTGTCACACAAGGTAACTGAGAATAAGGTGAAAGTTGTCAAACCTCTTTCTAAGGTTGCTGCAACCCCAAAAGCCAAGGTGAAGCAATCACCCTCCGTGAGTAAGGCTTTGACCACTCCAAGGAATCAAAAGAAGGTTTCTAATTTGGAACAGTTTAGAAGTGTTCAGAACAAGAAATCGTTGACTGTTGCTGTGTCAAAGCCTAAGAGCAGGGTAGTTGCCAAGGCATTGGTTTTTAACTCACCAAAGAAGGTGGTTGGGACGAAGAGTTCTGTGGAATTGAAAACATCGATGAAAGCATTGTGTTCTGCAATGAAGAAGCTTGAATTTAACGGAGTGAAGAAGAATGGAGAAGGATGTAACGACTCATTGCCAGTGGCATCTTGTAGAAAGGTGCAATTTAAGGGACGAGAGGTTAAAAGCCGTGTATTTGATTCATTGTATTCTAGTAATCGACACGAACCAGAAAATAAGACTGTTAAATGTCTAAAAGAGAAGAAAGTGAAAGCCATGGAGAAACACCATGTTCCTGTGCCACATGAAAGTGACTCTAGTGAGATAGAGATGGAAGAAAAATCAAGGAGTGACTCTCTAGAAAGAGGAGAGAGTTCAGTTCTAACTTTGTCAGAAGCTTCTAGAGATGATATTACCTCACGGTCAAGTTCAAAAGAAGAGAAGAGTTCAGTTCTAACTCTGTCACAAGCTTCTGGAGATGATGTTACTTCACTGTCAAGTTCGAATGAAGAAGAGAAGAGTTCAGTTCTAACTTTGTCAGAAACTTCTAGAGATGATATTACCTCGCTGTCAAGTTCGAATGACGAAGAGAAGAAAACTATTGAAGAGAGTGAAAATGAAGAGAAAAGGATCACAGTCTCACACAAGGGAAGAATTCCTGAAGCCAAAAAGAGAAAGGCTGTAGGAAGTTCAATGTCTTCTGATGATAAAGAAAATGAGATTCAACTTAATGAGAATGATGACAAGGAAAACTCTTCAGCGCCTTGTGAGAATATGTAAGTAATTTGATTTGTCTCAAAATATGTTTTATTCTGGCTCTTATGTGTTTCTTAAACTTCAAGTAATCATTAAAAAAATTGTAGCAGCAGAGATGTGAGCACCATCAATGACGGTTCCAAAAATAATATTCTTGGAAGCAAGCAGGAGGATGGAAAAACACATAAGGTTTGGCCTAGTTTAGAATCTCACTGATGTTGTTTTAGCTTCCCACCGACTTCATTGATAATCTTTATGACCTTGAAACAGAAATCTACATCGGCAACAACTGGTTCTCAAGTTGTAAAATACAGAAAATTAAAGACCACAAATCCTAAGCCATTTAAGTTCAGAACTGATGTAAGCAAGGGCTTCTGTTCTCATTGTTTTATTTAGTTTAGAAGTAAGTTACAATAATCTAGCGTGTGATTTATGATATATTGTATGCCGCAGGAAAGGGGAATTCTCAAAGAAGCAAAGCTGGAGAAAAAAATCACATCACCCTTGAAAGAAATCACTGCTAAAGATGGCAATGCAATAAAGAAACATAAGAATGTAGGCGATTAAGTTTCGTTGTGAACCTCAATCAACCTTTCATTATTTGTTTTTGTATATCTAAAATTTGCTTTTTCTTTTATCTTCCTTTCAGAAGAATGAAACTTGTACAGCACAAAGTGATCAAGACAATTATAGCAGTTGCAGCGAGAATTCAAACCGAACAACTCAACAAAATCAAACTGTAAGTTAATGCACATAAGGTCCTGCTTATTGCTAAGCACCTGAATTACTGCTTGCTTAATGTGTTTTTTAAAGGCAGTGGCTGAAACTTCCTCAAAATTTTGTGTAGGGAAACATTCATAGTGACAACAACTACAACAGCAAAGTGCAACTTAAATTATCTGATAAAACACCTAACAGAAATCCTGGTTCTAAACTTCAGAAACATATTGATCTGGATGAAAATTTCAAAAGAAAATCCAAAATGATGCAACGTAATGTTGTGATGCCTCTAAGGTTGGAAATTTAAGAATAAAGCTTCATTTTCAATCTATTATAGTATGGTCTTTGGAATTGGAAATTTACTAATAAAAGTGTATCTTGCAGTGTTTTGTCAAAGAAGAAAGAAAAAGTAGTTCTTGCAACGGCTTGTAAACTAGGTGGTGTCATTACTGAAAAGCGTTCAGACACTGTAAAACCAAAGGAAACAACAAAGCCCCGTAAAAATGATGCATCTTGTTCGCAAGGAAGGAGAACTTTGACTGTCCCAAAGGAACCAAAGTTTCATAGTCTCCATGTGCCTAAGAGCTGCACCACCAGGAAACCAACTTAGACATGAATGTAGTAGAGCTTGGTGAAGGGTGTTGTTCAATATGATCATTGAATTTTGTTGAGTGGTTTTGGTAAATTGAAGAAAACGATGTGTTTGTTGTTGTAACCTGCTAGATAGATGACTTTTTTTATACTGCTATCCTGTATTCGCTTCATTCATATACGAGGTTTGTAAATGATAATAACAAGTTCTGTAATTGTGCAAAAAAAACAAAAACATTTAAATTGGTTGCCTTCTATTTCAATTGAAGAGTAATTTTTTAAGCTTAGTTTATTTCAATACAATCATTAAAACTTAAATGTATGAATGATCCAAACTACCAACACAAAGCATTGAAATTTTTGTGTATTTCTGTTATGACAATGATGAAGGCAACTTTTGCAATCATTGAACTTTCAGTTGTGTAAGATTGATTTGATTCATATACAAGGTTTGTAATTGTCAAAAAAAAACATGTAATTTGGTTGCCTTATATTCAAGGAGTAATTTTTTACGCTTAGTCGATTTCAATACAATCATGAAAATGATCCAAACCACCAGCACAAAGCTGGGATCACAAGCATTAAAATTCTTGTGCATTTCTGTTGTGACAATGATGAAGGCAACTTTTGCAAAACATGGGCGTCACAATTTATTTCCTTGCAAGGATGATTCTGATTAGTCTCCAACCAACCGCACCTTTTGTTTTTACTTGGTTGTCCACTCACTTTAGTCCCCTTTATTCTTGATTTTGTTTTTCAATTTCTCATTTGCTACCACAAGTTCAGCAGCTATGCCTGGTTCATTGGCGGAATGTCCTGCATCTGAAACCACCTGTATTTCATAGTATGATTCAGTAACTTTACCAAGTTTTGCTCAAGATTAACTGGAAACTTTCTTCTTGAAAAGAATAAACAACAAAACATCATTTGGCATTTAATTAAAAGTAACATATTTCACTGTAGAATGACTTAAAAATCTCTGTCTGGAAACTTCATAGATAAGTTAACATAGCATGCAGAAAAATATCGTGAATTTAACATAGCACTCTCTTCTTACCCGAAAATCTGCCTCTGGCCAAGCTTTATGAAGATCCCAGGCTGACATCATAGGGCAGCAAACATCATATCTTCCCTATAAAGTCAAGATTGAAGATCATAAGAATATAAATTTTGATGGAATAGAATAGAGCATGAAGATCACAAGAGTCTGAATTTTGATGGAATAGGATGGAGCAAAAGCGATTTACCTGCACGATTGTGGTGTTGATATGCCTTATTTTATCAACTCCGTCTAACAAGAATGAATCGGATGAAAAGAATCCCTTGTTGACGAAATAATGGTTTTCAATCCTTGCAAATGCCTGATAGAAAAAAATATCCTTTGACATCACCCATAAGTCATCATGCAAGTTAAAGAATCTCAATTATAAATTATGAAGGGAAAGAATTGTAGACTTAATATTTTTAAAAAGGAAGAGAAGAGAAACCCCTATTCTTCCACTTATACTGCGGCTTTGTTTGGCAACGCCGATAAACTAACTTATATAGCTTATGTGACCGACCTATAAGCCTGTTTGACCAAAATAGAGGAGTTTATCATATAAGTTTGTGCAACCAAAATAGAGGAGTTTAGTAAACGAGCTTGTCTCAGTAGCTAATGGCTTTTCTTGGGAAGCTAATTTAAATATCGTTTCAGCTTATAACTAAATTATTTTTTTCTATCCGTATTACAATTTAACTTGGGGATGCATGACTTTAAAATTATCTGTCATCATTAAATGATAGAAAAGTAACTACAAATTGCCTAATAAAGCGAGGGGCTCTTAACAATTAAGCATTAAGATGTAGAAAGAAGTGCAATGCATATGCCTTAAGGGTACAAATCCTGGTTTGTCAAATTCTTTTCCTCATTTTAGAGAAGAATAATCTGCAGTTGTCACCACTGCTATTTAGTGTTAACCTAGAGAGATCATAGAACATTAACTATTTCTTTATAGGGGGATAAAAGGTTTTCCGCAAACACGGCATAATTCAAAACCACCTAAAAAATTCACCGTGTACTGCATTTATATGCATTATAAATGTGTAATATCTGTGCCTTAAAATTGTTAGAATCACACAAGAAAATTGTAGTATTATTGATTTATATGAACTGCATTCGAACTGCAAACTTTTACAAGCAACACCATACCATTCTCAAGACTGCGTATCGGGAAATCAATAGAAATTAGAAATAGAGAAGAGCTTTATGACAGAATTTTAAGAATGATCAGCCACAGCATTTTATCAGCCAAAATCCATGTAATTCCTCATTTGATAAACTTACCAGTGAAAAGTAGTCATCGTCTCCTTTTTTGACAGTATCTTCATTTGGACGAAGATGAGCAGTCATCATTTCCCATTTGGTCCATGCTCTAGCGGCAGCATACTAAGAGCAAAGATATAGGTAAGTAATCAACAAAAAATATTTTGGCAGGATTTAGAAACTGGAAACAAAAAAAGAACAATTCAGGACCAGTCCTTTTTAACAAAGAGATTGGTCCCTGAATCCCCATCCCCTCAATTAAAAAGAAAAAAATACATCATTTAAAAATTAAAATGGCATTTAACTTGTCAATATACACAAGAAAAGCACTTTGATAATCCAGTCAGGTACCTAACAATTTCATATAAAAGCTTGATATTCGTCAAATCAGATACAAAGACCTATTGGTCTTGGTAACTGGTAAGGATAAACATTTAAACTCGTTTAATTATCCTCAACTATACGTATGATGTTCCTAGAAGTGTTCACGCCAATAGCTGTGAGTAATA
>Ga0209282_1002255_pt1 | contig 11044 bp, 6 predicted proteins | sample Mtrugardesep15_FD_187529 | JGI IMG/M metagenome (GOLD analysis project Ga0209282, IMG submission 187529) | Root nodule microbial communities of legume samples collected from California, USA - M. trunc garden sep15 (SPAdes) (version 2) | ecosystem: Host-associated > Plants > Roots > Nodule...
ACTTTTCCAATTTCTTCACTTGGGAAAAAAGGAAAGTTAGAACCTAGAAATCCCTAACAAAGGGATGTCAGTTTTAGCAAGAGGTTGTCTCTCGTTCTTGGCAAGCAGCCATTCATAGCCCAAAACTATCAAAAATTTGACACCTTAAGAGACTTTTGGATTACCTTTCTTTTCTTTTCTTGCATGTCAACAACTAATTGAAGCTGAAAAAAGTCAATTGAGGTTGTTGTTTTTGGGTTTTGTTGATGTAAGGAAACCTTATTAATAACAAGTTAAAGTTTTCAATATGAATTTTTAGATTCAATTGAGTTTTCAGATTGCGGTTGTTGTTGTTGTTTTTAGATTCAATATGAGTTTTCAATTTTTCTGGATTTTTGAGTTTTAAAGTTTGAAGCCTGATGAATGTTGATTAATATTTGGCTTAATTGATATTTTGGAATCATATGCTACCGGCAAGAATTTAGATCTGAAAATAATTTATGGTACCGATGTGAGTAATCAATAGAAATCGGCGGTCATGATGTTGTTGTTGTTGATGATGGTTGATGTTGTTGAGTAAATGATGAAGGTCATGATGATGTTGATGAGTGTGATGTTGAAGATGATGAAGAAAGGGAGAATTAATTACTTGTTGTTGACTCACCTAAGATAAAATACACCTACGTAATCCAATGGTCCTCATTTAAGAAAAAAGATCAAACAATTTAAATTAAAATAATTAATAGGATCTATGGTGGACCACTCTTAAGATTGGTCCACTATAGACATTTGAGGTTAAAATTAACAGCCAAAGACCATTTTGACTGACGGAGCAAAAGCAAGGGGACCAAAATGTGAGTTTTACAATTTATGGGACCAAAATGTAAACTCATAATTATTTAAGGGACCATTTGTGCAATTAAGCCTAAAAAAAATGTTGTTACCTCCTTCAAAAAATAAAAATAAAAAAATAAAAATGTTGTTAGAACATAAATAACTGTGGTCACCGCTGAAATATTATTTTTATTATTGTTTCTTTTGATAATGTTTCTCTATCCGAAACCAACCCCTATTTTCTCTCACACGTGACACCTTTTCCTTTATAATTAATTGCAAAATGACCATATAGCCTTTTTTTTTTTTTTTTTGAGGGAACCATATAGCCTTTAAAATTAGTTACATTAAGAGAGTTTTTAATAGATTAGTAACATATATAGTGTGAAAGTCTAAGCGTCTCAATGGTCTAGAGTTTCTGCTCCTAAAAAAAAAAGACTAGGGCTTCTCATGATCTACAGAGTTTTCGGTTTGATAGTGGAGCTACTCAAATTGATTTTCGGATTGACAGTGCAGCTACTCAAATTCATGAAACGTCGTAAATCTTGTACGTGTAATCTCTAACTTATGTTATTACGTTTCTGCATTTACTTTGTGAAAATTCTAATAACCCTACAAGCCTAAAGTGATAATAAATCGTACTTCTAAGCGTAATCCAGTTTTCACACTTTCTTCTTCTTAGTCTTCTGACTTGTATTTGTTCTCTTAATTATTATAATATTATTTACACTTTCGCATATGATTGTTGTGTTTTTCTTTTTTGTGGAGATGATTATTGAGTTTTGAAGCGTCGACGTAGTTGGAATTCCTATTCTTATAGTGATGCTTGATGACGATAACTAAGTTTTTAAATATTTGTCGTCAAGGATTTTGTGATTTTGATTGTTATGATTGCGTTACGGATTGAGGTAATTCCAATGGGGATTAATCACAAAACAAAAATTGCACAAAATTTGTTTGCATTAAATTTACTATCATACTACAATGTATAATAACTCAATTACTCATTGTCCCTCATAATTTTATTACTAGACTTCTTTTCATATTTTTTTAATGAGTTTGTATTTCTTCTAAAAATATATTTAATTATGAAAGAATTTAGGTCGTAGCTGTAACCGTGTTTCGTCGTGCAAAGTAATCTCGTTTGACTAAATTTTTGTATTTATGTTGAGCAACTCAAATATGACTGGATCTCCTAGATCTTGTATATATCTGCAATCACTGATTTATAGTGTTTTGTCTAACCAATTACTATAATATTATTTATACTTCTGCATATGGTTGTTATAGGTTTGGAATTGTTAACCTATAGTTGGAATTCCTTATGTTATAGTGATGTCATGACACATCAAGTAGCCTTTTATGTCAAAAGAAACTTATACTTCTTTTATACCACTAATATTTGCAAGTGACAATGATTATGCAGTGGCTCACACTGAAAAGTATGAGGTGGAAGAAAAAAACATATTGACAAATCTACCGGTGGATGTGTTGGAACTGATTATGAAGCGTTTGCCTCTTAAAAATTACCTTAGATTGAGAGCAATTTGCCGTTCTTGTCGGAATACAGTTTCCAATATCATTGAAAACAAGCATTGCTGCCCTTTACCTGAACTTCCTACCTTGAGTACAAAAAGTCTTGGCTCAATTGATGGCTGGTTGATTGTGATAGACGAATCTGAAGAAGGTTTTGCAAAAATCTTCTTTTTGAATCCTGTGACTGATGTTAGAATTGCGATTCCATCAAAGTTATACCTTCCCTCCAACTCCAAGTCTTCCAACATTGGTGATAGAATACCATATGTGATAAAAATGACGGCTTCTTCCAAACCAAATTGTGATGGTTCTGATTGTTATTTAGTTGGTCTTTTGAGTGATTATTGTCACATTGCAATTTATAAACTCTTTGAAAATTCATGGACTATAATTGAGCCAGATAAGGATTCACAGACTTATTTTATGGATATAGAAATTATTGGTACAAAATTGTATGTAACAGACTCATCCTCAGATTCTGTATTGGTTTATGATCTTAAAGACTCCAGTAATGGACCTCCGAAGGCTGAAAGGTTGTCTGTATTTCCAAGAAGGCCAGCAGGATCAAGTTTATATATCAGTTTTCTAGCCAAAGATAAAACGTTAAGAGAGTTATACTTCATTTCTATGTTCTTTAATGGTGAGATTGAAACTCAACAACATGTCTCTGACCACTTCAAAGTTGTCTCAGTATTTGCTAAGCCACCTCAGGTTACCAGCTTTGAAGTGTTCAAGCTGGACACAAACAAAAGTCCTACTGAATTGCAAAATGTGAAGCTGGAAGATAGAGTGGCTTTTGTTAGTAATGTGAATAGCATGGTAATGAGAAGAGATGAACTTAATTACAATAAAGAGCTAATTAGAAGGAATACCATCTACTTTGCCTTTAGTTTTCCATGTCCTAACATAAATCCATCGACAAGTTTAGAGTTTGGGATGTTTTGTTTGAATGATAGAAGCATCGAATACTTCCCTGAGGAGACGTCAAAGCATGGTGATGTTGCTTATTGTCCTTCATGGTTTGTACCAAGTTTATGGTAATTCCACTGTCATGACATTTTCATATGTTTGATAGTATGCCAACGGTGTCTACAATGAATTGGTTGGAATATACATTCATGTAGCAGATCAACCTTTTTTTTTTCCTTTTTGATTTCCATTTTTTTAAGGATCTATGTTTCCTAGTACATGATTTTTATTTCTTTCTTTAAAGCATGCGTTGCTAATACGTTTTTTCCTATGGATTTACTAGTTTAATATTCTTCCGTTGTTTTCCTTACCAACTTTGAATTTTGCGAAGATAATGTGTCCATATAAATTGCTTGAAACATTGCTCCATAAATGGTATAAATATAATCTGTGATTATGTATAACGGAGTAGTATTACTACGTTATATCCAAACATAATGTAGGCAATGATCATCGTAAGTTAATGTCCCAAAAATAATGTAAGAGAAATTCAATTATTATAAGAGCATTGCTTTTCTGAGTCCCCCAAGGTACCAAAAATTTCATGTCAGCGTTGTTTTCCCCCTTCTTAATATCTTATTTCTCCTTGAGAAACTAGTAAATACACAATATCAACATTGTAAGATTTCCATTCATAATAAATTGTGACATTCAAGATAATCATATGCCACCGTATGCAACCAAATAACACAGGCCTTACAGCATAGCCTCAGCAGAATACACAGCACCAAGATAATCTCTAATCAACATCTGATTCTTGCAAGATAACTTCCAAAAAAAAAATTCCTATCACATTCAGAAAGAAACATTTACTTAACACAAACACTTCTTCATGATAAAATCTATTCAATAAAGTCGGGACATTGTCATTTAAAACTTCGTTCATCTATCCCTCCTTGTATATGATATACAATCTCGGAAATTTGTCTTTGAAGGTGTCATCTCCTATCCATTTGTTCAACCAAAAGAATGTATTGCTGCTACACTAACTTTCTCATTCTATCCGAACACTGATTATGTTGAGATCATCATATTCCCTTTTCTATCACTTTGATGTCTCGCCGCCAAAGGAATTCATTAACGATCCCACACACTCTATCTTGCATTCCATATAAAGCTAGCCACACTCACGTTTGACCAAGGGTGATGTCTTTCTACTTTAAGCCTCCCCATTTTCCAAGAACTAAATTAGAACCTCTCAAAAAATTTGCACCCACCCATCCTCCCATATCTTGCTCTCCATACACTCTGTCCAAACTAAGCCAACGATTTTTCCTACTAAGTGGGGATTTTATTAAAAAAAAGTGGGGTATGGCCTACAAATCACACATAAAACAATAGGGTCTCTATATTTCGTCAAAAGAATGGTTTCTTTATATATTAGAGTGTAAAATGGAAAACTAGTAAAAGACCCAGTATTTGTATGAATCGTGTAACATTGCGATAATTATATATATAAACAACAATTATATTATTTTTGGTGAATTTTTTTTAGAGGTTTGAGTGGAATTATATTGTTAATATTGTGAAATGTTTAAAGATATTAAATAAAAATTATCGACATAAATGTATGTTTTTATTAAGCATTATTAATTTATTTTCTATGCAAAAACCCGTTAAATATTTTCATCGCATCCACTGTAGATTTTATGTGTTTGTATGTTTTGAAGAAATTGTTTTCCCCTATATTAAAAAATCGATATGATAAAACTCTGAAAACTCGTGATTATTTTCAAAATAGAAAAATATTGTATTTTTTTCTAATAATATTTGTTATTTTTATACACAGAAAACTGTCTAATATTTGTACCACACTCGGTGTACCATTAGTAACATAGAAGAAATTTGATGACATTGAAATTTTATTTGTTTTCAGTTCAAATATTTTTATTATTATTTTTGTCAACCGTTTGAAAGAAGATTTTGGGGGAGATGATTATTTGCAAAATGACCACATACAGTTCTCCAAATCGATGAGATTGCGATTTTTTTTTGATACAATGAGATTAAGATATTAACCCAAGACATATTAGGATAGTATGACCTTTTCCTTTACTCCCTCCGTCCTAAATTGTATGTCGCTCTAGGAAAAAAAATTGTTCTAAATTATATGTCACTTTACAATACCAATGTAACATTAATGTTACTTTTCTTATTATAACCTTAATTATTTATTACTCTCTCTTCTTTCAATTCTTTCATTTATCTTTCCAATATTATTTATTAAGGACAATTTTGTAAAACAACTCATAATATCTCTTTTCCACACAATATTAATTGCATTTCTTAATATGTGTGAAATACCTAAAACGTCATACAATTTGGGACGGAGGGAGTAAAGGAAAAGGTCATGGAAATACTTTTTAAGTAATTTAGATTTTAGCAGTTTTTTATATCATTAGTTGATGATAAAAATGTTTACCCATTAATAGCCACTTTTTCCTCCACTAATTCCTTATTAGGTTTGCAACAACTTTATCCTAAAATTTTGACAAGTTGTTATACACTTATTTAATACGTTTACAAACATAATACCCTAATTTCCATGCAAACCCATCTACCCTAAATAATTTGTTAGGAACCAAGAACTGCATTAATTTTTGATGTTTAACTATAAAAGTAATAAATAAAATTGAAACGTGCAACAACATAATTTATTGATCGACCCAATATCTTACGGTTAAAGATTATTTATTGGTCTCTATTATAGTCGAGTCGAGAATACTGTGCGTGGCATATTAGTAACAGATATAGTGTAAAGGTTTAAGCGTTTCAGTAGACTAGGGTTTCCGCTCTTCGAAAAAAAGGACTAGCGTTTCCCATAATCAATGGTTATTCCATTCCCTTTTTTTGGTTTGATAGTTGAACCACTCAAATTGATTTTCACATTGATAGCGGAGTTACTCAAATTGATGGAACGTCGTAAATCTTGTATGTGTAATCTCTGACTTATATGTTATTTTCTGTCATAGTTGTTTGTTTTTTATGGCTGCAGATTTAGTGAGTGTGCTGACTATATATGTACACGTTTCTGGTTTTACTTTGTGAAAATTCTAATAACCCTACAAATATATTATAAAGTGATAATTAATCATAATTCTAAGCTAAATCCACTTCCACATGTTTTTGGCTATGTTCTCTTGATTACTATGTAACATTATTTATACATCTGCATATGATTGTTAGAGTTCCATATGTTATAGTGATGTCTTGACACACATGTCAGAAGAAACTTATACTTCTTTTACACCACTAATATTTGCAAGCGGCAATGATTATGCAGTGGCTCTCACCGAAAAATACGAGATGGAAGAAAAAAACATATTGACAAATCTACCAGTCGATGTGTTGGAACTTATTATGAAGCGTTTGCCTCTTAAAGATTACCTTATATTGAGAGCCATCTGCCGTTCTTGTAGGAAAACAGTTTCCAAAATCATTGAAAACAAGCATTGCTGCCCTTTACCTGAACTTCCTAGGTTGAGTACAAAAAGTTTACATTGCCTTAGGACACCACTATTGAGGGATGATAGATGTATTGGCTCAGTTGACAACTGGTTGATTGTGAGTGATTATTCTGAAAATGGCTTAGCAAAAATTTTCTTTTTAAATCCAGTGACTGATGTTAGAATCACGATACTACCAAAGTTGTATTCGCCCTCAATGATTGGTGAAAGAATATCATTTGTGAGACAAATGAAAGCCTCTTCCAAACCAAATTTTGATGGTTCTGATTGTTATTTAGTTGGTCTTTTGAGTGATTATTGTCACATTGCAATTTATAAACTCTTTGAAAAGTCATGGACTATAGTTGAGCCAGATAAGGATTCAGGGACATATTTTATGGACATAGAAATTATTGGTACAAAATTATATGTAATAGGCTCATCGTCAGATTCTATATTGGTTTATGATCTTAAAGACTCCACTAATGGACCTCCGAAGGCTGAAGTGTTGGCTGAATTTCCAAGAATAAGGCCATCAGGATCAAGTATAATTGGCAATTTTCTAGCCAAAGATAAAACATTACGAGAGTTATACTTCATTTCTATGTTCTATAATTGTGAGATCGAAACTGAACAACGTGTCTCTGACCGTTTCAACATTGTCTCAGCATTTGTTAAGCCACCTCAGGTTACCAGCTGTGTAGTGTTCAAGCTGGACACGAACACGAGTCCTATTGGGTGGCAGAATGTGAAGCTGGAAGATAGAGTGGCTTTTGTTAGTAATCAGAACAGCATGGTAATGACAAGAGATGAACTTAATTACAATAAAAAGTTAATTAGAGGGAATAGCATCTACTTTGCCATTACTTTTCCATGTCCAAAAATAAATCCACCGACAAGTTTAGAGTTTGGGATGTTTTGTTTGAACGATAGCAGCATCAAACACTTCCCTAAGGAGACATTAAAGCATGGTGATGTTCCTCATCCTGTATGGTTTGTGCCAAGTTTATGGTAATTCCACTGTCTTTATGCTTACATATGTTAATTGTGTCTTCAATTAGACTTCTTTATGGCTTTAAAGTTATCTACAGCTCTAACATGAAAGTATTTGGAGAGTCATGTCAAAAGTCACCCCTTGAAGACTGTCCATTTGGCATACAATTTTATTTTGTTTGTTATTGAAGAATGTCCAGAATGTGCCCTTGCAGCAACCACACTACCCTCTGCCAACCCTTTTATTTCGTTTTTCTTTTCCATTCTCTCTAAGAATTTAGTTAATTTCTAAAGCATTACTAATACATTCTGTCTTTAAGGATTTATATTTATTAGAACACGGTTTTTATTTCTTTCTTTAAATCATGCAGTGCCGATCCTAAAGAAAGGATTTAGTTAATCTTGAAACATTGCTAATATGTTTTTTCTTATGGATTTATTACTTTCATATTCTTCTGTTGTTTTCCATACCAACTTTGAATGGTTTGAAAACGATGTGTCCACATAAAATGTAATCTATGACTACACATAAAGGACTTGTATTACTACGTTATATCGAAGTAATCAAATGTAAGTTAATATCCACTGTTTAATTTGTGGAAGAATTATTAATTATTATACGACAAAAAAAAATGCAAGAAGAAAAATTCAATTATTACAAGGGCATTGTTTTTATGATTCTCCCTAGGGACCCAAAAATTTGTTTTCCCCCTTCGTAATTGCTTATTTCTCCTTGGAAGTTTATTTCCTTCCATAATTTCTTGATGCCATTATTTTAGCTTATTTCTCTTCGAAAATATTGAACTTAACAAAACTTAAATCCGATTTAACTGGTTCAGTGCATTAGGTTTAAAACCTCAAACCGAACTAGTTTTTCAAACTGTTGAGTGAAATGGTTTTTGAACTGTTATGAATTGGTTTTCTGCACTAGTTTATATCGCTTCAAAAACGGTGTTTATCAACTAGACCATGCAGCATATTAATATTACTGAAGTTCACAAATTCATATCACAATGAATTTTAAAACCAAGCCAAGTCAATATTTACTTAGCTAGAATTCAAACTCTAGTGAACAAGTATGACCTTACCATTCAATTCCATAAACCCTGAGGTCTAAGATATATGTAAACTGCGTCAAAATTATAACATATAGAGCCATATAGGAGCTCAATTTTTTTATTTTTTTTTTTCATATTTAATAAGCTCCTGTTGAGCACTACAACAAAAATGAGATTTAGTAACATTTGAAAAATATTACTAAATCAAAAAAAGTGTTAGTATTTAAATAAATGTTAGGTAAAGTCTATGTTACTAAATTGTTTTAGTAACAGTTGAGAGTATTATTAGTTACAATTAAATAATGTTACCTAATTCATAGCTTATTCATAGCTGATTCGTAGCCAATACCTAGCAAAAACCATATAAGGTAAAATTTAATATGTTACAATTAAATAATGTTACCTAATTCATAGCTTATTCATAGCTGATTCGTAGCCAATACCTAGCAAAAACCATATAGGTAAAATTTAATATGTTACAATTAAATAATGTTACCTAATTCATAGCTTATTCATAGCTGATTCGTAGCCAATACCTAGCAAAAACCATATAAGGTAAAATTTTATGTTACAATTAAATAATGTTACCTAATTCATAGCTTATTCATAGCTGATTCGTAGCCAATACCTAGCAAAAACCATATAGTAAAATTTAATATGTTACAATTAAATAATGTTACCTAATTCATAGCTTATTCATAGCTGATTCGTAGCCAATACCTAGCAAAAACCATATAGTTAAAATTTAATGTTATCAATTTCGTAGCTAATTCATAGCTAATCCCTAGCAAACAATTAAAGAAAAAAGAGAATTCAAAGCATCATGAGTTCAGAGTAAATAATTGTTCACAAATGGCTCCCTTGGTTACACATAGTAAGGACAATCATATAGATAAATTTGAGAACAAAATGTTTCTACAACTCAGAAAGAAAATAAAAAATAAGAGAAGAATTCTACAAGAGCAGACTGCAACATGTTACCAAAGCACTATATATACAATTAGAAAACTAGCTACCCAAATATATAGTAAAAACTTCCATAAAGAAAAACTTCAGACAAATTTACTTATACACTGCATTTAGAACCTTCCAGGAAGTGCATATGAACTGTGATACAGGAAATAAAAACATAATCAATAAATGAACGAAGATATAAAAAACTGAATCAACAAACTACAAGAACAAAAACACAAATGATCACCTTCCATCTAATTCTCTCCAAACCTTTGCATTCTTCCTGCCATTTTGAATCTAACAATATCGAGAAGTTTCCTTGCACTTGACCTCCACAATTATAACCATTAAAAAAGAAGAAAAGTTAGAGGAGATAAACCAAAAGAGTCGAGTGCATTGGTTCTGATACAATGTTCTTTACAAGATACAATCTCAAAAAAATTCAAACCTTCAAATATAGTTACATCATGAACATTGGCTGTCATGTTACTGGCGATGTTTGCAATATGTTGAAGGAGGGGGTGACCCTGCTGTAAGCATTAGCAAACTTCAAAAATCTATTATAATAACTCATTGTAAAAGATTGATTTTAATCAATCGGTAGAATTACATAGTTATTACCATGTTCTTATATACCAAATACCAAAACATATTAGATGAAAACAAGTTTGTCTTGAAATAGTATATATTTTCAGAAATGAAAAATTCAATTATACAACATGGATCCAACATAAGTAGCACAATTCATGAACAAATTACACTGTACAGAGGAATCTTTAGGACATTAGCACCATCGCACACTGCAAGAGACACTGCTAATATGGCATTCACACCAAGTTGAAAATGCTAGTCTTTACGACATTACCCATGTTACTCATAAAGATACTTATCTTAGCAAGCGAGGGAACAAAACTATGCTAGACATACTTAATCAACTAAATAAATTAATTGCAACAGTAGATACCTCACTGGTGCTTTCTACAATTCTATTGTATTTAAAACTTCTAAACTCTACTTTTTCTCCCCCAACTTTCAAATTCAAGATCCTTCTCAAAATCATGAGTAAGGATTACAATGCATTCAAAGAAAACATAAAAAGGAAAACATATATGCTGGAGTTCAAGAAACATAAAAAGGAACTATCTCTTTGAGAAACAAAAAGAAATATCGATAAACTTATCTCTTTGAGATTGTTGTTGAATTATATCACCGACCACAACTTTATCAGCATCTTTAACAACCAAATTAAACCTACTGAATCAACATCTGTAGAAT
>Ga0209282_1002256_pt1 | contig 11041 bp, 6 predicted proteins | sample Mtrugardesep15_FD_187529 | JGI IMG/M metagenome (GOLD analysis project Ga0209282, IMG submission 187529) | Root nodule microbial communities of legume samples collected from California, USA - M. trunc garden sep15 (SPAdes) (version 2) | ecosystem: Host-associated > Plants > Roots > Nodule...
CTGAAATTTTTGTAAAAAAAAAAAAACAAAATGACAAATATTCTAGCTGGACAATGTGTACTCTCTTGGGTTGCTACTCATTGAATGTTGTTGCTACTCATTGAACTTTGTTGCAGTGACACCAACCATACACACACCTTGGTAGAAAACCAGGATCGCACATATCATATGGGCAATCAGAATCATCAATACAATTCAATTTCGCTGTAATGAAAAAAGCAAATATACTATGTTGTTAAAATGGGACACAATATTGTCTACAATTAGTAAAGAAGAAAATTTGAAAAGGATAAAAGATGGCTTACTTTCAAAGTACGTTGAAATAAGAAATATAGAAAGAAAGTAAATCATAACATTAACAAATTTGATAATATTAGTCATATTTTCTCCACTTTGCATGTATCAAAGATTTTAACTATTTATAATTGATAATGCCTATGCTTTTGTTACATTAATTAAATAGTTAGTTGTAAAAAACCCTTCCTAAACTTAGAATAATTATTAAATGCCTCTTAAATAAATTAATGTATTGCATTTGTCCCTTCGTCAAACCTAGTAAGGAGGTAATGTGAAATGTTTATGGATTGTGTCTTATAATTTTTGACAAAATTTCCGAAATTGTATATCCTTTCATGATAGAAAATGGAAAACCAAAAAAGATAATGAAAATTTAATCATTAATTCTTTAAGAGAAAATGAAAATTTCCGGATTTCTAACGACACATGTTTTGATTGATCAAAAGGCATGTATTTCAATCCAAATTACTAAACTCCTAAACCCTTGAGGAGAAGTTACTCCAAAAGTTGTTCCAATGGGTAGTTATCCTATATTATCAAATAAGCATTTTATTTTTATACTTTTTGGTTAGATAAAATATTTATTTTTAAGTGATATATATTGTTCTGGACCGACATAAAGTCCAATGAAAAAGGCCCAAATAAGCTAAGGCCAGTATTACTCAAAGAGAGGATCTGTGAGGTTGCAGGTAAAAGCCATGTGCGGATTACCGCACAGGAACATATCAAGAACAAATCCTAGCCGTCATCCTCATCGTAAAACCTGCATGACTAAACGTTCTATGATTCATGTCGTAAAACCCGAATGCAGTTATCGACCTCTTCGACTATATAAGTGTGACTAAGTGTCACTCAATTTCATAATTCATTGCATAAAATAAAAATATGCAAGATTGAACCAAAATCAATATCATTCATTAATGTAAAGCATGAAGTACAATTATATGAATTATATGGTTCAAAAACAAAAAAGAAACTCAAAGTGCATGTGATCAAGCAAAAAATAAAGTTTATAAACTCCAATAACTATTGATCACTTAGACCTACTTAGGGCCTAAAACTAAGAAAAACTTAAGACTTAAATCCTAAAGCTTCTCCCCCTATAGTCATATGCAAAAAGGATAGGGAGGAATATTCAGAAAAGATTCATGGAGTAGAGTCCCCAGAATCAGAAGAAGGTTCTGAATCAAAGACTGTAGGATCCTCAAAGACTGGAGGTGGAATAGCCAATCCAGGAGCATGCACCTTGACAGTCCAATCAGCCAATACACAAGCAATTTTGTGGGTTTTGGTGTAGACCCTGAGTGCTCTAGAAGCTATCTTCTCAGCTTTTGAAGGCCTAGCAGGTGCAGCAGCACCAGAGGCTTCAGCTTTCTCTTTGTTAGCAGTCACAAAGGTGTTAAGAGAATCAAATAAGGCAGTCATGTTGGGAAGCTTGTTTGTGGTTTTCATTGGTGGTGGTGATGGAGTATTTGAGGGAATAGTGTTAGGAGTGGGAAGATCAGAGACCAAGAAGTTGCTTGCACCAGCAACAAATCCCATGGTGGATGAAGAGATGTTAACATTCTGAGCTATCTGAGCCACAAGCTGAACTTCTTCAGAAGGCAAAGATCCTGAGGCCAAAGGCACTGGATCTGCTGACATAACAAGTTCATTAGAAGCATTTTGATCAGCAAAGAGTTGATTCTGCCCAGCACCTTGAGCATTCTGATCAACTGTTTGAACTTCTTCAGCAGTTGGAGCATTTTCCACAACATCAACAGCTTCATTAGTTTGAATGGTTTCAGTAACTTGCACATTCTGAACTCATGGTTCAGCAGCAGAAACTTCAACCTTCTGAACTTCTGATTCAATTGTTTCCTAAGCATGTTGAGTGATTTCCTGACTATCTTGAAACACTTCATTGTTGAAGTCAGAGTTGAAGTCTTCAATGTTGAGGGCAAAGCCAGTTGAGAACTCCATAGGCTCATCCTGAGCAGGCTCTTCCCTACTCATGTTGGAAGCCAAGAGCTCAGTCACTTTCTGAGTTTCTTCATCAACATTCTGAGCTTTCCTCTCAGTATTTTCTTCAACTCTCTGATCTCCATCAAGAGAGTTTTCTCTAGCAATCTGAGGTATACCTTCATGAGTCTTAGCAACTTTCTCAATATCCATAGCTTTCTTTGGAGGAGATGCTTCATTATCCTTCTGAGCATTCTCTTCATTCACTGATTTTCCAATCAAAGAGCTGAACTAAGTGTTTCCTTCTTCCACAATCTTCTTTGCAAGCTCTGCTACTTTGGAGAATATCTCTAAAGCTGGTGGATAGGAAGGTCTGACTTCTGTGTTTTCTGTAACAGCCCGATTTTTCGTTATTTAGTTTTTAAATTATTTTATGTGTGTTTATTTATGCTTGTATGTGATTATTTATTCTTGGTTATATTTTCTTGGGTTTAGTGATTAGAAAGGTATTTTGGTCTTTTGGTGAGCACGGGTAAAATAGTAATTTTGGTCGAGAATTAGTTGTAGCGTTTTGAGTGAGGACCGAATGTCTAGTGATTTGTTAGTTTGTTGTAGTAATTAGAATTAGTGCCGGTAGTTGCTAATTATTTTATCTTGAGTAAGTTAAAAAACTAGTAAGTGGCGTAATTAGAATTGAGCCCAATTAACATTTGATGGGTTAGGCCCAATGAGTGTGACTATATATTCCAACTTTAAAGAGAAACTAGGGTTAGAATCATTTGTCCATTTTTCCTAAGAGGCTAAGAGGGTAGAGAAGGGTTGAAGAGGAAAACTTTGAGAGGGGAAGAACTTGGAGCTAAAGTGAAGCTTAGCATTTGCTTGTAGAAGATTAGAGGTAAGAGGGCTAGTTTTTGTAATCTTTGAAACAAATTTCCCTTTGTGGAGTATGGGCAACTACCCCAAGTGATGACACTAGGTCATATATCACTGTTGTTTTATTTTCATGTAATGTTGAGTCAAGTTCAGGTGGTTTTGCTTGAGTTTTGAGCTTAAAAAAAGATACATTTGAAGAGCATGAGTACAGGGTAAATCGTAGTACGATTTTTAGCATCTTACTACGATTTGAGGACGTTCTGATTTGCCTGGCCACTGTAAAAATCGTAGTACGATCCTACAACATCGTACTACGATAAAAGGGAGCGTCTGAGGCATCGTACTACGATTTTGGACATCGTAGTACGATTTACGCGTGACCTGATTTTGTCCTATAAAAGCCAAGCTGATTTCTGAGGCAAGGGTTCAGAATTTTAGAGGAAAAAGGAGATTTTTGGAGCTGGATCACTGAGCAAAAGGTGGGAGACCATAAAACTCATAGCCGGTTACTATATTCATGTAATGAATTCTTCTTTATCATTAGTTATTTATGCTTTAGCCATGAGTAGCTAAATTCTTTGTGATTAGGTCAAGAGATGATTTTGTACTAATTCATGTGATGTAACCTGAAACTCTTATTTTTATGAATATCAATCTAGTTTATTCAGTATAATTTGTTCTTAATGCCTTCATGATTCTGACCCAATATGATTGATTCAAGAGATTTTGTGACTATTGACACTAGCATATAACTCGGACATAATTATACTGTTCAATTCAACGGACAATTTAGGAATAGATTGTTGTTGAATTGTGGTCATTGAATTAACGGACTCATTAACCTTTGACGATTGTAGGTTTACCTAAGGAATTAGGGAATTATGATTAGATAAGAGGACTTAGGATCAAGGGATTGACCTAGGTTAATTTGTTAATTCGTCGTAAACTTTGTGACATTCATAGAATTAAGGAACAGGTTACTAGTGAATGATGTGCAGATGAATCGATTGATCTAGTCATTACTCTTAAATTATTTCTAAAACCAACGTTACTTTCATCATTCTAGTTACAATTGAATCAAAATCCAATTGCCAAAGGCACCCCCATATTTTATTATATCTTAATGTTAATGTTTTTGTTAAGTTGGTATCAAAACAGTCTTTGAGAAAACGAATTTAATTATCACGCGATTTAGATTAGTACACTTGCTAATTATTTATCACCAAGTTCCAGAAGTGCATGAACATCTATGACCATGGTCACCAAGAACATGAATGGGTCTGTGATGAACGATGCTGCCTTTCTCATCATTGAAAAAGTGGGTGTGACGTGGGGTAGAGAAGTCAATGCTCATTTACTCATAGTAGTACTATTATTATTCATGAATGAAGGTGAGTTCATTCACCACACTTCAACACCATAACGTTTATTTTTTTTTTTTTATGGATGAATGGCCTAACGGCCACACATACGATAGGGAGGGTGGAAACCTGATATCGAACTCAGGCATCCGCATAAAACAACATCCTTACAGCCAACCACCAGGCTTGTGATTGGTTCTGCAGGAGCGATAATTGACTCTAAACAAATTGATTTTGTATAATTGATTTCGATTAAAAATAAGTTGAAGGTAGGCGATTTAGATAAAATGAATTGAATAATAAATTTAGAGTTTAATGGTGATGGGTTGACGGTCCAAACATATTTTGATTGATTGTGTGTGCAAAATTGTCTTGGACGGTCAACCCACCACCATTAAACTCATAAATTTAAGGTTACATGAATAAAAAACTACAAAGCCTAGGTTTAAGTAGAATAAATTATACTTTAAAACATTCAAACAGGTCGAAATCAATTCTACTACTCTAGAATAAATATTGATCCTTCCATTGTGAGCTGGTATCTCACTCTAATCCAATGGTTATTCTAAGCTAGTATCCCATGAATTTTGTATTTACTATGACCATTGATGAATTCTTCAAGCTCTGCATCTTCAACTTCTTTTCTACATTCAGAACCCTATCTATCAACCATTTCAAAAACACATTCACATTATAATCATGAAAAAAAAATGAAAATTGAGAGCATTTTAATTAATGCTCGTGAAACAAAGGTGAAGAAGCTCGAAGCTACAAAACTATTTTGACGACTCATAATGATCAATTGCATTGGTGAAAGCAAAAAGAAGCGCTATAATAACGAGAATGGTGAAAACTCTTGTTCTATTGTTGCTTCTTAAAGATTTTCTCTGTGTTCGTGTTCTCATATAGAAATGGGAGTGAAAGAACGAAAAGAAAGTGGAACATGAATGGGGCTGTGATGAATGATGATGCATTTCTCATCATTGAAGAGTGGCTGTGACGTGGGGTAGGGAAAATCAATGCTCATGTTATCATAGTACCATTATCATTCATTCACCTCCAGGTTCGAACCCGGACAACACCAAACAAAACACCATGATATTTTTAGGCTAGTGGCACTTTTGATCCCCTAGTTTTTCAATTTTACGACTTTGAACTCCCTTAGGTTTGAGTCATTTTGGCCCTTTGATTTCTCAATTATGCAATTTTGAACTTCTTAGTTTCAATTGAGCGATTTTAACCTTTTAGCTTACCTTCTTTTTGATTCGCGTTATCAGTTTTCATTAAATAAAAATGTCATGTTAGTATAATTTAGTCAAAACCTGTGTGTGGCTAGAGGGTTCAAAAACACACAATTGAGAAACTAAGGGGTTAAAAGTACAATTAAGTTAGTGGATGGTCACACACAATCCAAAAGAGAGAAAGGCGGAAAACATGAGATCGAACTCAAAGATCTACATAAAACGTCCTCAAAATCCAACACTAGATCGTAACAAGGACAATATAATTCAACACCATGACAAATTGTTTGCACCAACTGAGCATGCATTATATGATACAGCTTTAATTCGTAGTATTACATAACTTTTGGAAACAAATTTAGAGTCATTCATCAAAATACTTGAAAGATTAGATCAAACAATTTGGTCTTCTAAATCAATCTAGTAGCATTAGACATTGAAGACCGTCAATTAATGTTGAATCAGTCAATCAATTTAGTCTTCTATTAGAGAATTCAATCAATGACATTGGTCCTCAAAATACAAAAGTACAAGCATTTATAATGTATGTATCTCTGCAAATAGAGAATAATAGAAGTTCAACTAAATGTTTAGAACCAGACTACAGTTGAGCATTTACTAAACATTGTGTCAATTAAGCATTTCCTACCCTATTAGATAACACATAGATTGAATTGATTGACAGCTTTTCATTTCAAGGAGTAAAGGACCAAATTACATACCCTAATAATTTCAAGAGCTAAAATGGTGATTCATTCAATAAAATTTGTATTTTTTCACCTTAAAAGAAATATAAATTTTACGAAAGGAACTATTGCGAAATATGGCTAATTGAAAACCATTCAAGGTCCATCATCATAGAATAGCCGAAGTAGTCTACAGAGTACCATTCATAAGATCGAAAAAATATGGTTGAGAGGGGATATATTCTACTTAAGGTAGTTAGCCATGGTTGAGAGGGGAGATTAACCATAGACCAAAGTCGGTGGATACTTCGCACCTATAACATGATTACAGAACAAAATAGTACACTTCATAAGCAAGAGAAACCTACAAAGACTTGATTTAAAAGAAAAAAGCCCAAAAGATAGGTTGTTATGGCAGGCCAAATGAAAGCGCTTGAGCATGACATTACCAAGCCTTATTAAAATTGAATTACAAAATAACAGAGAAACATAATGAAAATAAGCTAACTCTTTATTCCGAATTTATGCGTTTTAATACGCTTGATTGTTGTTACAATTGAAAAAAATGAAAAAATACATGAAAATAAACCTACAACAAACAGAATATAACATTCCAGTGATACAAAGTAAAACCCAGGCAATGTGCGATCTAAGAGTGGATACCATCAACCAAGACTCAGTAACTGTATTCTCATGGAACTATAGCCAAAAGGGGTTGTAATAAACAAGCATTTATGTATTAAAAATGCTTGCAAAAAAGGGCTAGTAAGGGAACAAACCCAAAACTCCTTGGAAAACAACCGAGTCAACAAACCGCGCCGCAAACCCACACTTGATAGTCATATCAGCCAAAAAAAAGTATGCTGAATGTTACCATCTGCTGTTTCATTATTAATAACTTGATAAAAGTAATAAATTATCATTTCCTTATTCAGCAGTTCTATCGCAATTAGGCCAGAATATCGCATCTCCATAAATTCTCCATGAGAAACTCAATTGCATTGCTGTCAATTTTATTGCAATTTTTAATATTCAATCCCGACAGCGCCTGGCCTAATTTCACCAGGAAAGGCACACACTTGTTCGATATACCTGAACAGTCAGACATAGAGAGCACTCGCAAACTAAGATGATCAGCACGAGAGAGAACGGCTATGCCTGCATCAGTGATTGCACACTTTGAGACGTCTAGATCATTCAACAGGAGGCAGTCGTCTGCAACTGCAACCAAACTTGCATCAGTAATATTCTGGCATCCATCGAGATTTAGTATTTCGAGAGTTCCACCATGTAGCCTGGCCAACTCGGAAACTATGTAATCTGTCAAGTTCCAGCAACCTGTAAGGTTCACCTTGACAAGTCCAGCCTCACAATTCTCCAAAAGAGGGAGAAGGCCAGCGTCAGTTATGCCGCAAAGTCCAGTCAGATCAACATGCTGAAGTTGGGGACACAGTTTCCCGACCACAGCCATGCTAGCACTGCCAAAACCAGGGCAGTTTTGAATGGTTAAAGATCGAAGAGACTTGCAAGGTGAAAGCATAGATACTTCCACATCAATGTCTTTAATTCCCAGACACTTCACAAGTGTAAATGATTTCAACTTTGTTTTGATGTTTGAAAGGGCATAGAAAATTCCACATTGAGTGAATCTGTTACACTCTTCCAACTGCAAGCTCTGGAGAGATTTTGTGCATCTGGCAAATGCTACCAATCCAAAGTCAGATACAAAGCTACACCTGCGAAGGCACATCTGCTTCAGGTGTGGGAAACCTTTACCCATGGCTTCGATGCTCGCATCAGTTACCCCTTGGCAGGAAGTAATAGTTAGTGACATCAATTTCTGTAGACCTTGAGCAACTCCCATGACGCAAAACCCTCTTTCGCTTACATTTTGAAGACCACTTAGAACCAGATTTGTTACTGCCTTTCCATAATGGCCAATAACAGCCAGAGAAAAATCAGTAATATTCAAAATCTGAAGCTTTACCTTTGACAAGTTGGAAGCCGATGATAGCAAACTAGACACACCATGATCTCCAACAAGAGGACAATCCTTGATACAGATTGAATGTAACATGGGACATAACTTTGCAACAGCTTGCAGACCCTCATTTCCAATCATAGAGCATGATTCAATGTTTAAGGTTGTCAAGTTAGGGCAACCTTCAGCTATTGCAATCAAACCCTTGTTGGTGATCGACAAAGAATGGCTTAAGTCGAGCGTCTCCAACATATGACATCCTTTTGCAATCTCACACAGACCCTTATCACCAATGGAAGACACATCCCACAGTGAAAGTGATCTGAGAGAAGGGCAACCATGAGCAACTGCTGAGAGACCGCGGTCTGTAACACCTCGAGTCGAGTTGTTTCCTCTGATAGATAGTTTTCCAAGTCCACCACGGCAACCTGTCCCAACAGCAATAGCAGCAAGCCTTACATCAGTGGCTTTCCTCCCTTCCAAACGCCTTGTAAGGTACCCATCACCTTCAGCATCATCATCACTCTCATCTGAAGAGATTGTTTCTACACCAGACTCAACGTCATCTTTGCAAATACTGCTCATAAGCATAAGCCACCTCTTTGATACACAGGCACCTGAGCTTCTCTCTTTGCCACTTGGAAGCCGTCTGAATATCTCAAAGAGACATTCGTCCGGAAGGATCTCAATACTAGGCTTAAGATCTTTCCCGTGCTCAAGAGCTCGCTGAAGAGTTCCAAAGGTAAATGGGGCACTGATTCGAGTTCGCTTCGTAGGAGAGCAGTGCACATCAACATTGGAACTGATAGTGTACACCCTACCCCCAGGATGCAGTTCATCATTACCTGAAAAAGTCATTCACACAATCTAAATCAGTCACACACACATGATTGTTCCAATTACAACTTATTATTACAATAAGATACCCTAGAAACAAAACTCACTGGTCACTATCTATCTTGTACATCACATACAATATAATATCTATCACTTGCAATCTAGCACATGCATGTTCATTTCATCCTATTCCACCAAAGAAAATAAAAAGGGTTCTTTTTTCAAACAAAAAAATTAACTTCTTTGTTCTTAAAGAAATCACAACTACTACTAGATCCAATATTTTCTTTGTTATTCTTACTAAGAATCCTTATTGCAACAACAAGCTATAAGATGAGAGTGTTTCTCCTAATCATGCCACAAGATATATAACACCCATAGAAAGAAAGAAAGAAAAAAAACTCTGTTATAATCTGCTATAATCCTATGATCAATTAAAACCAAAAACTTGAAAACTTAAAAATTGAAGAATCAAACAACAATACATGCAGAAAAAGAAAAAAAAAGAGCAATTAATCTAATCACAAGAAACACAAAGCAAGAGTAAAACATTAAAAGACAATTGAAATAGAAAGAAAAAGAGGATGAAGTAAAGTTACCACTCTGATTGACACGGCCAGGCATGAGAACAAGAAACAGAATTCTACGACTCCAAGTATAAGCTGTTGAATATCACAAAGAGAAGATACAAGAAGAATGAAGAAGAATGAGAGGTATATAACAGAGAAAAGGGTCAAGAGCATTGATGCCAAAAAAACTCCTTAAGGAGCAAAAAATACAGAAAAGGAAGAAGGTTTAATTTAGTTTCTGTATTGAGAAAATGTATGAATATGTCATGTAAATTGAAAATATTGTCGTGGAACTAACAAAGTGGTTTTTATATGTTGGAAATAGAAAAAAAATCTTAGGTGTCGTCTATAGAATAAGTACAATGTTACAATGCAAGATTTCAGAATGCAATGTATACTTCCTTAAAACCGGTTTTTTAATGTTACACACTCACTTTCTTTCTTTCTTAGTCCAACCAAACCAACCACCTCAGCAAATACCACTTTCACAAAAAACCAATACCGCTCTTTATATTTCTTTTTATGTCTTCAATGGTTTTGGGTCTTTAATATTTTTTATTTTTTACCTTTTTTATGAAATTGGGCCGTTGAGTAGGTTGTTGAATAACCTTGCCTTACAAGGAGGTTCACCATATTTGTACATGATATGGACCGGTACATGAACATAGAGAAGAATGACACCGATTCCTCTATTCAACAACATTGGTATTTGGTTGGGTGTATTCAATATTTTTGTTTAGCTTTTTATGGACTTTACTTTATTAATTTTGATTTTTCAACCATTTATTTTTTCCCTAATATAACATATTATTAATAATATTAACCCTAATTTTTTGTAAACTGTTAACTGTCATTAGTTGTCAATAAAAACTGTCATTAGTTGTCATTAATAATAATATTATCAAAAAAAAAAAGTTTTCATTAATAAAAATATACAATGTTATAAAAAACTGTAGTGGTCATAAAAAAAAAAAATCTGGTTGTCAGATTTTAATTGTAATTCTTGTTTGTTTTTTTTTCCATTTATGCCTTAATGTAATTTATTATCAATTTCATTATTTTTTTCACTATTAACTGTCATTCGCTGTCACTTATAAAATATGAAATGCTCTAAAATACTCTAGACTGTGGTGGTCGAGTTTTAATTGAATTCTAGTTTGGTTGTCTGTCCATTTATTTTGGCCCGAATATAATTTACATGAATTCTCATTCGACATGTTTTAACTATTAACTGCCAATAATAAATATTTATTTA
>Ga0209282_1002259_pt1 | contig 11039 bp, 3 predicted proteins | sample Mtrugardesep15_FD_187529 | JGI IMG/M metagenome (GOLD analysis project Ga0209282, IMG submission 187529) | Root nodule microbial communities of legume samples collected from California, USA - M. trunc garden sep15 (SPAdes) (version 2) | ecosystem: Host-associated > Plants > Roots > Nodule...
CTTCACCAGCAGGAACACCACAGGGTTCAGGCAATAAATCACCACAACAAGCACCAACAAATGCACCTTCAGAATCACCATCAAACGAACCAAGCAAAACACCTGAATCTGCACCCACATACTCACCAGCAAATGCACCCACAGTAGACCCAAAACTAGCACCCACCAACGCACCTGCAGAGGCACCAAAAGACAGTGGCGCGAATGTAGCCGGCAGTTCCAAAGCACCTGGAAGTGCTCCAATTGTGTCGCCAACTGGAGCACCTCAAGGGGATCTAACGGATGATGATGACGACGATGATGATATGGTTGCACCTTCAGGTGCACCATTAGGGGCACCTCAAGGGACATCTACAGGGGCACCTCAAGGGGCATCTACAGATGATAATTGAAGTATAGAATTGTAACATCGTCAAATTCTTAATTCAATGTTAACTATTAACATAAAAAATTAAGTTTCCATTGAAATTTTAAACCGGGTTGAGTATGTAACACCCATCAATTTTCCCCGTAACAAAATGTGCCTATTTCTTGATCCTAATATCTGCCAATGGGAAAATAAGTTATACACTTGCTTGTACTAAGTTTATTATTACTATTGGATCATTAAAGAAAAGAAAAAGCAAGTGGTCAAAGCTATGGAACTTTGAATACAATATTGCCCCATCAATATTTATTTTTTAAAGGATTTATTAGTTTGTATGTGGTCACAATCAGCTATATTGATGGCCTTTCGATTGAAATTTGGATCGTTCAATATTGACCATTAATATGGCTAATTGTGTGCGGCCACGATGCAATCCAAATCTAAAGTTGATATATAATTAATGTTGTAGTTAATTAAAATCCACCAATGGACAAAGGTGACACCAAATTGTGGAAATACACTCATGTTTTTAGCATTTCCCTACCTTTAGCTGAAGGATTTATTAGTTTGTATGTGGTCATCAGCCATATCGATGGCCTTTCGATTGAAATTTGGGTTGTTCGATATTGACTATTAATATGGCTAATTGTGTGCGGCCACGGAAATACACTCATGATTCTAGCATTTCCCTACCTTTAGCTGAAGGATTTATTAGTTTGTATGTGGTCATCGGCCATATCGATGGCCTTTCAATTGAAATTTGGATCGTTCAATATAGACCATTAATATGGCTAATTGTGTGCGGCCCCGGTGCAATCCAAATCTAAAGTTGATATATAATTAATGTTGTAGTTAACTAAAATCACCAATGGACAAAGGTGACACCAATTGGTGGAAATACACTCATGTTTCTAGCATTTCCCTACCTTCAGGGAAGGGGCGGACCTGAACTAGGTCTGGTGTGGCAAGTGCTACACCAGGCCAGACTCAATTAACTTGGGTTAATATTTTAACTAAAATTACCATAAAGAAAACGCATAATGCAACTGTTGAACCATAATTAGTGACGTAAAATCCAACAGTATGTACCATTATACCTACATTTTTTTATGAATAATTATTTTGAAAAATAATATATATATATATATATATATATATATATATATATATATATATATATATATATATATATATATATATATATATATATATAGACACACACACATTAAAGAAATTGCCTCCTCAAAAAATTACTCTTGGCTCCGCTATCGTTGGAGACAAAACGAGTAGTAATGAGAGTAACACATTCATTGACTTTGAAATATTGAAAACAGAACATTCTCGTAGACTTGCAAAAAATTGTGCTTCATTGATATTGTGAGGTCAAGTCCACCCCTGCTTCAAGGTAGAACCTCTTGTTAGGATGTGGTAGCTTTGCCTACCCAAAAAAATATATTTATCTGTTTTGAGTACATTTTATTTTAAGCTATCCCAATAATATATTTTTAGCCCCTCAAATAAATCTATTTACCAAAAAGTAAGAGAAAGTAAAAAGTTAGAAAATTATCCCTTGATCGATAAATTTATTTGTATTACTTTGTCACTTTCAATCTCTATAGAGAAATATAATTGTATAGAGATTAAAAATATATTCAACTTTCAAGTTATTATATAAGCATTTAAAAAAATCTTTATATTTAACTTCCTCGTGGCATTTACTCTAGGTTAATGTAGATCAACTTTATACCCGTGGAATCCTACTCACATTTGAACTAAATTTAGGAATCCTAATCCCCATTTTCTTGCTTGTGTTAATGTAGATCAACTTTATACCCGAGTTCAATTAGAACCTACCATTCTAATTTGTAATATGCTAACCTACTACATAATAGTGAATTCGAGTTTAAAATTAATTTACATTAACAATGTATATGACTTGTATTTTGATACAAAAAATATATATATCACTTGATAATCTCTTTAAATATATTGTTTGCTTCATGAATGGCAAACAATATATTAGAAGGTCCAACATTATTAACATTTATAATACACAAGAAAAACATAAATATACTGATAGAATCAGATATTACACTCTGTTCTCATAGATGTGAGATCAATGAGCTTCGAGTTTCTGCACCTAAAACTGAACCATGTATATCATTACCATTCTTTTCCAACTCCACTTTTCTTACTACGTCATGTTTTATCCTCATAACATCTTTTCCAAACCTCATCTCCATCAAAATTTTCATTTTTCCATCAAGAAGCTTCTCTTTAGCAGCCCATCTTTGCAATTTCCCAGAAGTAGTTTTCGGAACACATTCACTCTTAACCAAAACAACCCATCCAACTTCTACACCCTCTTTCTTCAAAACACTTTCTTTGATTCCTTCACTAACACTCCTCAGAATCCCTTCATCCAAATCTTTTTCTATCCTTTGCATCTCTGCAACAATTACAACCGTTGCTAAAACTTTAAAAGCCGCAACACAACCTCCTCGTAGTAACTTTGGGAAGGTGTTAAAAACCACAGTCTCTATGTAATGTGGTTGAATCTTTCCACCATTTTGAAGCTGTATAGTATCTTGAATTCTACCGGTAACATAGAGATACCTGTTTTCTCCTTTTACTATTCCTTTGTCACCTGTTCGAAGAAAACACCTACGAACTGTGTTTCTGATTCTTGCATGAAAAACTTCTCTTGTTAAAGAAGGGTGACCAAGGTAGCCAGAGGCATTACTTGGAGATGAAACCCAAATTTCTCCTTCAACACCATCTTCAACAGGTTCAAGTGTTTCTTCATTAACAACCATGATTTCCATGTCTTCCTGTTGCTCAAGCCTTGCAACTGGCAAAAGCTTTTTATGAGTTGGAAAAGTTTCTTCGTTATATCTCCATGCAGTTGAAACAAAGGTGCAATTCTCTGCTAATCCATAAGAAGGTGAGATAGAAGAACTTTTTAACCCGAATGGCGAAAAAGTGTGAACAAATTCAACCACTGAGTCTCTGTATATAGGTTCATTGATGAGTATAAGGTTATTAAGATTTGAAAGATTAATAGGTAAAGTTCCTTTGTGAATTCCTCCACGTTTTACTACAAGTGGTAGCGTAAAAGAAGGAACGGGAGTGCAAGTAGCACTGAATTTCGACATTAACTCAAGCCAGAGTCTTGGTCGTTTGATGAACGATGTTGGAGAAGTGAGAACACACGTGGCACCAGATACAATTGTGAGCAACAGAAACATGAGACCACAATCATGGTATTGAGGTAGCCACGAAACAATGGTACTGCTTGGTTGAAGATCATAAGCTTTTCTTGCTGTTCTAACGTTATGTGCAGCTGAACCTGTTGTTACAAGAACCGGTTTTGGTATAGCAGTTGCACCTGATGTGTATTGAACCAAATAAACCTCGTCCGGTTTTCGACCATTGTATGAAAATGTAGAAGAATTTGAATTTATTATGTTATTGTTTTTTATATCTTCTGTGGAAATCCACTGGAGAGTTTGTAACATGTGAGCTAGTTTATTGTTGTTTCTGTGAGAGGATGAGATGTAGTGTTTAATGTTTGAAATGTAATTGGGGTGAGCTATGGCAGCTTTTGGTTTAGTCTGTGAAATTACTCTTATAAGGTGATAGTAGTTTTTTTCATTGGTAAAAGAAGGGTGAGGAGGGACAATAGGGACGGTTAAAAGACCAGCTCTTTGACAACCAAAAATGACCTTAACAAGATCAAGTCCTGGAGAGCAAAGAATAAGGACTGTGTCACCTCTTTGAAGTGGAAAGAGGAGTTGAGTGGAGATTACATCTACGGAGTTATTGAGTTGTTCATAGGTGAGGTGGGTAGTGGAAATGGTGTTTAAGTTGTCTTCAGCCCAAATGAAAGCTGGTTTGGACTTGAAGGCTGGTAACCTGGCCCAAACTGGGAGGTATTGGTCAACCACTGGTTGGTCAGGAAAAGAAGGATCATAATTCTCGTACTCGTATTGCATGTTTATTTTTTGTTCTTTTCTATTGTTGTTGCTTGCAATAAGCAGTGGCTTTACACTAGCTACTTATAGTTCAATTAATTAGATGTAGATAACGACTAAGTGAAGATTACAAAGACTAGAAAAAGGCATAAAGGAACATTCCATGAGAATATCCCACTAGGCCTTGAGTCCTGATTACATAAACCGTCGCTTTGTTGTTGTTCTATTTTGAGTGTTCTATCTCTTCCCGCCACAAATCAATTTTTTATATTGAAGATACTTTCATGTCACCTTAATCTTTGCCGTCTTACGTTGTTTTGTGCATAACACTTTCGTAAGTTGCCTGTCAGAGCATATCACTACTAGAACTTGCTTCAACTCTGCGTGTTCAATGGTTCCACTTCAACATACAATAATTACCTTTTAATAACAAAGGATCAAACATACTTCATACTAAAATAACCATAACCATGAAATTAAAAAAAAAAAAAATACTCAAATTCATTCAAATTAAAACCCATAAATTAAGGATACGAATCATCCAGCATTTATATTGACATCAGAATTCTATCTATGCAAAGGGTCCCATTTGCTAACACGACGTGAAACAAGGACTCACATTAGATACAAGGTCCCAATTCCAAACAACAGTACCAAGCAGTAAAAGAAGACTTGACAATTTGAAATTCGCCTCCGACCATTACAATTGGCAAATAAAAAAGCAAAACTAAGGACTAGCCTTTATTAATCTTGCACAGGTTTTACTAAACACAAGGTAATCATACACTAATCCTTCAATGCAATGTTCATGTTTCAGTGCTAACATCTATTAGTAAGTATGCATAACGGCATGGCTTTGCAACTTCAAGTATGAGTGTCTGCGAGCGAAGCTTGATGACAACTTTCTCAAATTTGTCAGCTATCACTGTCCCCAAGCACAGGCAGCCCTACAAGCATCAGAATGAGACATAATGGTGAGAGATATGCATGATAATTAAATTTAAGTTGAACTATATACTTAATTACAAACCTCCAAGAAGACCGAGAACAGAAACAAAGGAACAAAAGTGAAAACAAGTCTTTTTATACTAATGAATTCACAAACCCCTCCTCCTTCTAAGTAACTGAACTTAGCATATATATAATTATAAAACACAGATAAATGAAACAATAAAAAAAATTGCAGCTGACACCATTGAAGCACATACTATAGCATAAACCATAATCCAAAGCAAACAGACAACGGGAGAGAGACTATACAACTACAACATATACGGGAGACTGTACCAAAACAACCAGCAGAAGAAAGAACTTCACATCATTTAACTCTTTTTTGTCTTAATAAAGTTCGGACAACAATTCTTAAGGTATATGCTATGCTAAATAATCTCTAATACAGGTTTTGATGCTTAGCTTCGAACACTGGGCTACATTAGAGAAACTGTTTCTCTCAACTAAATACATCTATGAAATAGCACTAGACATGCCACCAATCTAAAGTGTCGATGCATATAGAAATACATGCAAGATGAGTACAATTATTAGACCACCAAACTACAACTTATGAAGAGACTGAGTAGTAAATTAGTGTTATTTGAACAACCATGTGAGACAACTTATGTGACAACTTCTTTTTTCTCTCTTTTCATTGGTCAAAAACAATGGAGAGAGAAAAATACAGAGAGAAAATAAAAGTATAATGTGAGTATGAGAGAGAAAGTTGTCACAAAGTGGTTGTACAAATATCATTTCTCATTTCCAAAATATGGTAAATAATTTATGTGTAATCCCAACAAAACAAAAAAAAGGTCATGCAGCAGCAAATTAGTGAAAAGATGTACCAATATGAAGGTCAATGATCAAATCAGATTAAATAAAAAATCAAATTCATTAATGAACAAAGAGAATCATACAAGCAAATAGATTACTGAAAAGGCCACATTGACCAAATAAAGCAAAACAAAGACGATAATATTATATCTAAAAATGACCAGCTTAGGTCGTCTATTACAGATCATCTGAGATGCCTTGAAAAAATTAAAGGGACAAAAAGTTAACTCAGGCAATCCTAGAGCGTAACTTGCACAATTAACAAATAGGTTCAACACTAAACCGCTAGACTTGCAATGTAAAAACAAATAAACAAGGGAGTTCATGTATCTTGTGTGGTGCGTCAATTCCTTTTAATTTGCAAACACAATTTTTTTTTTCTTTCACTGCCTTTTCTATTAAAAAAATTTAGTCTGATTTAGGCATTCATTAGAACAAGTCTCAACTGAAACTCAACTTGAAGCTAATCAAAAACATTAAAATGATGAATAAAAATTCTCGCATCTTCATTCCTCAGGCAAACATAGTATACATTTAAGCCTAGAAGCTTTCTGGCAAAAATATATTATTCATAATCATGTAATGATTGCGTGTAAAGGTGTCGACTCATCCCTAACAAGATGAATATGGTAACAATGAACCACTCTCACATATTTTTTTATTAAAAAAAATACAAATTCACAGCACTTCTTTCAGTCCCGAAGTCATAAACCATGTATTCACGGCTCCATATTTAGTCAATAAAATTTTATTCAAGGAATCAAGCCTCGATTGTATGCCATAAGTTATGATTCTTTGCTCTTTCACTTCCTATCTTATATGTTAATATCATTCTTTTCTATATGAATCTTGGCTTCCTCACTTCATTAATTCTACACACTAGTAATGCAAGAGGATGACAGAGCATGTGATTTTTCGCCCAATATATACAATATATACTCATGACTCAAAGAGATGTCTTTGGTTGATCCCCCATTTCAAAAGCCATGACAAATTATTTCTAATATTGATATTGCTATTCAATTAATCACAAGATCAAAAGATATATGAAATTGTAAACGGAAATTGAACAATAATACATGAAAATCATGATAGGCAGCCATTAGATGTGATTCATGAAGGCTTGCTTCGTCAAAGGAAAGAAAAGAAAGAATACAGCATACCCCGTAAGATGAAAGTTCATATCCTGAGGAGAGTAACTAAACAAAAAGTGCAATAAAGATAACAAAGGAAGTTTTTCTTCATTTAGTTCAAAGAAGCACACCTAGATAGAATTAAAAAGTTGTAAATGAAAATTAGCCAAAACTACATTCACTTGTTTCGAGATCATGACATATTTCCAAATTCTGTTTCTACATTTTCTATGCAATGCCTTGAATTACCTAAAAGGATGATGAACACCTGAAAACAGGTCATTTTTCACATTTTCTACATGAATAACCTAAAACTTTTACACTACACTATGCCGCTATAGTGTGCTATTGACTACTATGCCCAAAAGGAAGACTAACACATGAAAGCTCTTAAGCACATAACAAATACTTATCACTATTGTAGATAGCCATCATTATCACCAACATATGCAATCTTAAGCAAACAACTTCAACACATTTTCGGAACAATCTATTTCAATTAAACACACACAGACATACACACATAGACAACTTACCCCATATTAAACATGTTATTCATGGGATCCATAATTTGTGGTTGTGAATGCTGCTGCTGCTGCTGTTGCTGTTGATGGTGGTCCAGCTCGTGCTGCTGCAAGCCGTTGCCAGTGGCAACAGCCACAGCTGTCGAAGGACTTCCCTTTGCTTCAACAAACCTCCACATATACCATGAAGCAACCGACCGATAAGGCTTCCACTTCTCACATAATTGTTCCATCTGAGATGGCCGAGGCAAGTCATCAAGATTATAAAGAATCTGAACCCCTTTCCGAACACCAAGATCATTAATAGGAAGAACATCGGGTCTATGCAGCGAGAAAATCATAAACATATGAACAGACCAAGAACCAATCCCATTAACCATAGTAAGCATAGTGAAAAGCGATTTATCATCCATATTTACAATAGCAGAATCAGAAAGTATCCCATTCTGATACTTCCTAGCCAAATCATGAAGATAACTAGCTTTTCTACCAGAAACCCCAATTTGACGAAGCTGTTGAGCAGTTAGGGCAAGAACATTATCAGGAACAACACCAGCTTCACCACCACATAGAGCAATAAATCGGGTATAGATGGAAGTACCAGCTTTAAAAGCGAGTTGTTGATACAAGATACTACGGGTTAGGGCAAGGAATGGGGTCTGGAAATTATCAAAAGCAGGTGGTTCATGAATGTCGATGAGAGGGGATAAGAGTGGGTCTGCGGTACGAAGGTAACGAATTGCAATCTCAACTTCACCTTCGCACGAAAGTGACCTAGCCACGATTTTCGGAGCAGCTGGGGTTCGTTGTTGTGGTGGTTGAACCGTTTTGTTGTTCCGTCCGTTGGATTTTCCGGCCGCGGTGGAATTGGTTTGTTTTAGGGTTTCCGATTGAGATTCGGAGGTGGTTGGGTCAGGTGAGACCTTTCGGATCTTACGAGGACGGAGGGGCATTTTTGTGGCGGGGGCCTTGGTGTGTGGTGGAACATTGCTCAGTTCGGATTCGACGGGAATAATAGTTTCGACGGAGTCGACAGCGGTGGTAGCGGAGATTGTGTTGTCGGAAGAAACCCCTTGTGGTTGTGGCTGAGGTTGTTGGGTTCCGGTTAGGGATTGTGGTTGAAGTTGTTGTTGTGTGTCTTCACCCATATGTGAGGGATTAATTTCACGGTTACCGATAGGGTTAGCAGAAAGGGTATTACTATCTAATAATAATAACAATTGAATTTATTATATCAGTAATCAATCGAACATTCCAGAGAGAGTGTGATAATTTGGAAGATTAAGAAAAAATAAAAAATTAGTGACGGGGTGGGAAGAATAACGTGATTAAAGCAAGATGAGACTCACTATGGTTCTTCAAACAAAACTGCGTGTAATTGTCTTCATCTTCCTTCTTCTTGATCTCTGTCTTTGGTCGATCTTTGTTGGTTTTCTTCTCTTTTGTTCGTATTACGCCACTTCGTGTTACGCACGTGGACTATAGTATCGTTGGGCCAAATATGAGAAGCCCAAACATAAGACAAGTTAGCTATTATTTTTCGCACCCTATGCGTTTCTCATGAGCCCCTTTTTTCTCTCTCCGAAATTCTCATTTACTTAGCAAATATAATCCAAACCAATACAACAAATATAATATAAACCAATTCGACAAATATAATCTAAATTGTGTCAGCACACAAAGTGTTTTTCTATAAGTATTGTCGCTAAAATATTGTATGACTAAATTTCATCTGTTTGACAAGATTATTCAACAACTATTTACGATCATTTTGTGAAGTTCAAGTTTGATTGAAATTTAGACATACTTCTATCATTTTCATTTTGTAAGAGAGAATTTTCAAGAGCTCTGTTCCTTTTTTGTTTTTGGCGATTTGGCACAAATTGGTATCATATCACTTCTATAAATTTGGGGAAACATATGAGGAGATAGTGTTTATTCAAAATTTTAATTAAATATCATTTTGTTTTGACATAGCATTAAATATTTTTAAAAAAATCTACACTTATCTATTAAATTCTGTTACCTCCCCTTATCAAATCAAACATGTACATAAAATTTCTTCAATCTCATTCATTGAATCAAACAGATCATAAGGTTTGAGAATATAATCTTTTTCTTAGTCTAATACTTCTTTTGGTCCTTTAAGTTTAAAAAAAATATCAGATTACTTTTTAAGTTTTTTAAGTTTCAAATGGGTCTTTGTTACCCTTTTAAATACCTATTTGAAACTGAAAAAAGATCAAATAGGTGTATTAAATTAACAACTTAAAGGACCTATTTGAAACTTAAAAAAACTTAAAGGATCTATTAGAAACTTATAAAAAACTTAAAGCACTTATTTGAAAATTAACAAACTTAAAAGATTACCCAGATATTTTTGTCAAACTAAAAGGATCAAAAGAAGTAATTTGCCTTTTTTTTATAGAGTTTTGTTATATTTTAGAATCTTTAGTTACAAGTTACCAAGCACAGCAAGTAATAGATAAAATTTAGATCAATATGCACTTTTATAAACTTTTATCTTATGTGTATTAGATCTTATGCACACTTTTTTATTGGACAAAATTCACGTGGCTCTCACCACTTTATGTGACACTCATTCTCAAAGTGTGAGGAAGTAAGGACAACTTAACAATTTAGAAGTCATTGTAATATAGAAACTCATATTTTGGCAATAATGTTGAGAAGAAGAAGAAAAAAAAAAGTGTTTAATTTTATTTGTTTTTGCTTCATAGAAGCTCATATATATCAAAAGTTGTTTGCATTAAAGATAGGTATCTTGTCATTCCTTCATAAAGTTATTGAATTAAATCTGATTTCGTACATGAGCACCGTTCATGTATATATTAAACCACTTTCACAGTTCTTGGTATAAGGTTCTCTATCATGTCTTGAGAAAAAGTTTAGTTGGCAGAACAAACAGCTATATATGCCAATATGTTTTATCATTTATCAATTGACATGTTATTGGAATAACTTAATCTCTACATGTATAGGAAATGTATTTTTATTTTTTTGACAATTGTATGGAAAATACATTGCCCTGATACTTCATAGAGAGAGACCGAGAGTAATAAAAAGGCACATAATATATTTTAGGCTTAATTGTACTTTTGGACCCCTATCTTTTCAAAAGTTGCGGTTATGGACCCCTAACTAATTTAAATACAAAACAGACCCTTATGTTTTGATTTTTTGGCAGTTTTGG
>Ga0209282_1002260_pt1 | contig 11039 bp, 4 predicted proteins | sample Mtrugardesep15_FD_187529 | JGI IMG/M metagenome (GOLD analysis project Ga0209282, IMG submission 187529) | Root nodule microbial communities of legume samples collected from California, USA - M. trunc garden sep15 (SPAdes) (version 2) | ecosystem: Host-associated > Plants > Roots > Nodule...
TGGGCCAAAAATGCTACAGATGCAAAACTTAGAGGGCCATTTTGTAGTTATTTTCTTAGGGGGCCGAAATCGCAACTTTGTGAAAGTTACGGTGTTAAAACTGCAATTAAGCCTAAAATAAATGGATCCCAATTACTCATTCCCTAACCTTGTGATTTGCGATTCTGCAAACCTGGGCATGGCGGCTGAGGGAAAAAAAAGAACCAAGGAGGCTGGGTGAACATTATATCTTAAAATTCCATATATTTTCGTCGTCTTCTTCTTATCTTTAGTACAAAATCATGAAATTCAAAAGAGTAAAAAAGGGTAATAAAGGAAGAAAGGGGTTATTTAATTGACGGTCAGACAGACAGACAACAGTAGATGATGAATTGATTTTGGGGCACACCATAGAAGCGAAGATTTGTGGCTTCTCCTAGAATCACGTTTGCAAGACTGAATCACTTTTGGAAGAGACAACCAAACACACTTCAAAATGAAAAAATCCCGTTGAAAGTTCTGAAACGTGCGTTTGCAGGTTTCCAACGCGGAACCAATCAGAGGCTTAATTCGTTTTTTTTCCATCATTTACAACTAACGCACACATTTGTCAAAAAAAAAAACTAACGCACATATTTTAAAAATAGGGTTAATTAAATAAATGGTCCTTATAAATATTCAAAATTTTGTTTTTAGTTCTACAAGTTTTTGTGATATTTTTCTCTAACATTTTAAGGACTAAAAAGGTAAAAGTGTTGATAGATTTTTTTTCAAAGACTAAAAATGTTGATGGAAAATTTTACAAACACTAATGCTAATGCATTTTATAAAGACTAAAAAGTATATTTATTTGAAAATTAAAAAGACAACGTATTTCATGTCCAACCATAATTTCTCTATTAATATAGAGTGTGATAGCTCGTGTTGCACGAGCCTACCAGTTGAAAGGAAAAATATTGTGTGAAACATCGTTTAAGCCTTCTTTATTTAAAAAAAAATAAAAAATCGTTTAAGCCTTCTGAATTATAAGGGTTAGGTAATTTGGAAATTAATTTTAGTTTTTAAAAAGCTTTTTATGTTGAGATTTTTTTTTTTAAAAAATACGTTCAAGACGATAAAAGCTTTTGAAAAAGTTCGACTCTTATTAGTTTGTTGCCTAGATCTCTTGAGCATTTTAAGGATGCACTGCTTTTGTGCTTGTTTGGGATGGAGTCTACAAGCAAAAAAGCACGTTTGGGGGATTTCTAAGGCAAAACTACCGTGATTTTTAAAAGCTAGCAATTGAAGCTTTTTGGCTAACGTGGGTGGAACAACGCTGAGGCAAACAGGCTATAATGAATCCACTGTTACCTTTGGAAAAGGTCTTATCATCCATTTAAGACAAAAAAAAAAAACTAAGCGGCGAAGCTCATAAAATATTTACGTAAGGGCCAACCATAAAGATTTTTTTTAAAAAAAAACATATTAAATTTAAGGATAAAATATGTTTTTAGTTCCATAAATTATAAAATTTTAGGTTTAGTCCTTAAAAAAAATTATTCAATTATTAAGGACTAAAATTAACAAATTTTAGGAACTTAACATAAAAATCGTTATTTAGAAACGTTGGGTAAAATGTGTTTCAGGAACCCAATTTCATCCATAAATGTCTGTTTAATAATAGATTAATAAGGTCTTTTCAAATGTAAATAAATATGTTATTTGTAAGAAACTCATTGTCCATTTAGATTGTCTATGACTATTGTCTTAATCATTTTTATTGTTGAAAAAGTTTCTCTATAGTTGTTATTGAGACCGAAAGTATCAAACCAATACAAATAATTCTATCAATCATATAGTAATTTTTTTACTTTATTATTTATGTTAAATTTGCAACTGAACTCATTTGGGGTGGCTCAATATTTATTATTTAGGATAATCGAATATAAATACATACCGACCAATTCAAAAATACTATTTTTTTGACGGTAGCCTTGGCTATCCCTCGCCTCCCATATGAAAGGCTACGCCCACGCTTCAAAACTTGAAGGTGTGGGATAATGGAGAAGACGTGAGTATATCAAGAGGAAGAAGTGTGGGTAGAGGATACTTGGTTAAATTAAAATCAAGGGGGGAACAACAAAATTGAAGTGCAAATCATTCAATTGTCACAAGACCAACCACTTTAAGAAGAATTGACCTGAGAAGAGGGAAATGATGATTTTTTGTAAGATTATGACACTAGAGAATTGAGCATGACATGATCAAAATTTCGCATGTTGCAAAGATAATAGCTCAAGGTATCAAAATGTGTGGGTTGTGAATATCATACGACTCTACTATTATTGGTTATGCATTATTGGCTAGTCAAGATTTTCATTGTAAAACTGAACTATGGCATCTGTGATTAGAAATAAGTTTAGTTGAACTAGCTAAACGAGGTTTGCTAGGTCATGAAACCGAATTAAAAGTGTTAAAGATTGACAATGACTTGAAGTTTGTTTCAAAACAATTTAATGAATTTCACAAGAAATAATGTATTGAATATTGATAGGCATTGTACTACTATGCCAGGAACACCGCAACAAAATGGCTTAACTTAACGTATGAATGTAACCATTTTGGAGAGTGTATTAGTCTATTAGATGTATGCCTTTGGGAGCTAGGCTGCCACGATTTTTTTGGTTAGTATCACAGCATGCTTGATCAATAGATGCCCGTCAACATGAATATAAGCTTCAAGACAACTATGGAAGCGTGAAGTGAAAAACCTATAGACTACTCTGATTTAATGGTTTTCAAAACTTTGGCATTTGTGCATGTCAAACAAGACAAACTGTCTGCCTAGTATTAAAATATCTCTCCTTTGTTGAACTTGTTAATTATTCTTTGCTAATATATGTGTGCATCACATGAGAACCGGATTAGAAATGTTTAGAATTGAGAGATTCAATCAATTTTCAGCAGCCCAACAAGATGAGTTAAATAGCCAAATCTTAGTTAACAAAAACTCAAACTAGGATCAAGCATCGTGTTAATTTATTTAGAAATACTGTAGTAGTAGCTAGCTAGTTATTACTATGATAATACTTGAGACAAACTATAACAAAATAAAGCCATGCATAGCTAGCTTGCAACATTTTTCATATTCTCTTAGATGCTGCTGCTTAGAACAGGAGTCTCTAAGATTGAAGTGATAGACCATTAATAGAGAAGTTGATATTGACCTGCGTTTATTGATGAAGAAGCAGACACACAGTTTCTGGAAGCACAGTTTTCAAATCAATAAAATGATCAATGCTAATGACAGCAACACTTTATTTCAGTTGTAGGGACTAAGGGTTACCTTAACGAGTGAATTTTTTAGCCGTTTAACCAACAAAAAATAGCATCTACATACATGTGCAGAGATCCCAATTGTAGCTGACATAAGGTTTATCTTAATTTTTGCTATCATCTCGATTTAAGAAAAGTACTGCATTTATTATCAAAACTTAAAATAAAATTAGGCTAACCTTAACAAATGTTCTAAATACACATGTATTGTATTGAATTTGTGTATTCAAATCTATAAAAACATTAAAAAAAAACGTAAACCTTTCATATTTTGAACGCTAACATATACCGGTATTCTTTGAGCCCTTGTTATTAGATCCATAAAATTATCAATACTCTTACGTATCCTTAACGATGTTCAGTTATAGTTGATAATGATAAAAACAAGTGATAGAGTGCTTCGAAACAATGGGATGGGGGGTATTTACTATACTCTTGAATTTTGCAGGCAAGGAGCCTTATATTTTCGGAGATAGATCGTCTAACTTTGAGTTCTCTATCTTTAGAAAACTGTATGCATAAAAAGGAGAGTGTGAAAAATTTTGCGAGAAAATGAAGGAAAATAATGTGAGAGAAACAAAAAGATGAGAGATAGAAAGGTAGGTGCTTTTCTCACCTAAAAGGTAGAGAATTTTAACCCCTATCTTCCCCCCTCGAATATAGCAAAAATGAAATAGTTTGAAATCGAAAGAGAATTCTCAAAAGAAATCATATGAAAAAGACATGTATAAGTATACATGCTGTGTATAGAATAGAAAATTAACTAACTATCAACTAAAACTTTAGCTAAATAGTTGAATTATTTTACTCTTGCTAACTAGTGTCTCATGACTGAAAACAAAAAAAAAGTAGATTCTATTTTGAAAAAGAACATTGTTTACACTTTTAAGATATTGACTACACAAGTACTAAAATAATTTTATCATATTTGGTTTCTTAACAAATGTTTCACGAAAACTCGTTAGCATTTTCCTTAATGTTTAGTAATGAAATACTTCTAAATTTTACTTTTCAATGATTTTTTCTTCGTCTTGTGAAGCAAATTCTTATGAAGGATACTTTAGAAAATACACATATTTAGTATGAAATCAAAAAGATTATGTAAACTTATTTAAAACTAGGCATGACAACAAAACTCGTACCCACCCAAACCAACCCCGATTTGACGGGTTTTTTCTGATTTGATTGGGTTTGGGTTTTCTCCGATTTCAAAATGCGGGTATGGGACGGGACGGGGATATATGTACCCACCCCGAACCCATACCCAAACCCTACCCGAATGTAGAAAGGTCATGTTTTTGTTTTTGTTGAGGGGGTTGATAATGATATGTCATGTTATTTGGTTTGATAATTGTCATGATATAAGAACTTTCATTAATAGTTAAAGGAGCAACCGAATTATTCGGTAAGAAAATGTTAAAATGAAGCAAATTGTTGGAAAATGCATTACAACATTACCATTGAAGCTTAAAAAAACTTTTTTTGTTAAAAATATTGATTCACTGCGGGGACAGGGATAGGGCGGGAATACCCAAACCCATTGGAGACGGGGATTGAATTCAATTTCTCACCCCCGTTGAATATGGGTAGGGTAACGGGTAAGTATATGGGAGTAGGGAATGGGGATGAGAAAGCCAAAACCCGTCACCACCCCCCATTGCCATGCCTACTTAAAACAATGAATCAGTGTGAGATGGGATCATTTTTTAATGTTACTATAAGCTAAAAAAAAATGCCCCAAGTGTCTTAAGTCGTAAATCCATCCATGGTTACATAACAGCATCAATATCAACTTGCAAATTTCAAGAAACAATTTGACTATTTCTATTTTAAAATTCAATTACATATCACAGTAATGACCTTTTGGGTTTAAAATTTTCAGCAAAAAGAAAAGGAAACAAGTAAAAATTCTTGCACTAGCAATCAATTGCCTAATTCTACAGGTGTAAACAGTCTCTCCTGGGTTGAATTTTGATACCACTTACAGCTACTGATACTACTTCCAATCGAACAACAACACATAGACGCGGTCACATATCTACTGGTCCCCATTGATCATCAAATGATTGAGGGTCTCTCATCATTGGTTTAAACCTTGGTCTAGCTGGTTGGTTTTTTCCCATTGGAAATCCCCAGAATGAATCAGAGTTCTCGAAGAATATGTAAAATGCAACCGCTGACACTAAAAATAGTCCTAAAAGCACCAAGTATATCTGCCACTCTGCAGGTTTCACAACAAACATAAAATGTCAAATTCAATGAACATTATATTCTGAACTGTGCTATTTTACCATGCAAATTTGACAACAAATTTCGAAAACAATATGGATGATTGGCGTAATTAAAATGTGGTTAATGAATATAACAAGGTGCCACCAATCATTAATCATCCGCTAAATGTAATTAACCGCAATATTAAACATCATTAACCATGATTTTTCAGGTGTTCATTTAAACACAAATTGTGGTCAATGGATATCATGTTTATTTTATCACGTGAAGATCGTGGTCAATGACGTTCAAAATCGTGTCTAATCACGTTTGCAACACCATTTCATATTCATTAACCATTCACTGAGTGTAATTAACCACATATTTGAACGACATTAACCATCCATCTGAACGGATGTTGATTTTTGTTAAATTTTTTAGTCAAAGTATTATTTCTGTTATATTCTATGGTCTCAGAAAGGACGATTGTGAATGTGTTTGTATGCATGCGCGCGAGCATATGGAAGAGAGATAACCTTTCCAATCTTTAGGTACATTCAGTTTAGTGACCAATGCTCCCCATTCTACTGAGGTTGTAAGTACAACCCTGCATAAAATAACAAAAGCTCAGGTGAAAAGCCAAGACCAAGAGAACTGGTTTATTAGGCCAATCGATTGAAATTTTAGGCCACTGCATGTTTTAACTTTCAACATTGAAACAAATAGCTTAACCCCAAAAGTGTGTTCACGATGATTGATATTAATCAAAAAGGTACCAGTGTGGATATTTACCTTTCACTAGGACAGAAATCCAATGTTGCGATAGTTGTACCGAGGTGTAGTCTCTTGCTATAATGGTGTATCTGCATCTTTTTTACTTCAACTACACATATGTCTCCATCTTTACTTGCCCTAAAATTACAGAAATCTGATGAGCTCAAGATTATACAAGCAAGGTGGTCATCATATCACGCAAGTTTACCTTTTAAAATAATTGGACTAATTTTATCTGTGATGCACAGTAGACTCCACTACCTATGTTAACTATAACTTCTGAAAGGATTAACATTCAAATCGACCGGCAAATTTTAAAAACAAACTTTTTTATAACATTTTAGTTTGTCTGCAATCAATTCAAGTGTTTTTCATCAATTAAATTAAATATGATATTTTAAGCAGAAAAGTTGCCCTTGATTTAAGTCCTATTATTGTAAACTTAATTTCCATAAGTATTTGTTCAAATCATATCAAATTGAACAGCCCAAAAGAGAAGCCTTAGTTCTGAGATATGACAAACATGGCATGGGACAAAACAGCATAGAATTTCAAAAAAGCCCTTCTCAAATATTTCATGAAAACCTAAAATAGCTAATACTTTCTCAAAAAGACCTTTTTAAAAACTCACATAAAATACATTGCATTTTTTTAAAAGCTCGCCTTATAAACAATTCAAAAACTGTAATTGTATGGAAAGGAATTCTAGAAGTTTCAATTTTATTGCATAAGAGTCAATTTAGAACTGAGCAATTGAGCAAAAGAAAATGATTTGGTAATCTCTAGGACCTAGATGACTTAATCATGATCAGTTCAAAAACATTGTTTGCTTCACCCTTCACAGTTTTGGCAACACAATCAAAATCCACCTTGCTATCCAAATGACTTAAATATGCTTAACAAAACGATTGATATGTAGAAGGTGAATATAGGTTCTTACAGAGAAAGGTATTTCCCGTCGTGGCTAACGGCCATTACTGAAGCAGACTTTCTAAGCAGCCTCTTGTGCCCAATTTTGTTCCATGAACTCATGTCCCAAACCGCTGTAAGAGACTTATCCCCTAATCAAAATTAGAGGTACCAATGATTAAGGTCAACTTGATCAAAAGAAATTTGACAGATATACAAATACAATACTAATACTATAGAATATACTCAAAACAAGATACTCATACCTTTTTGAACGGCGCCAAATAGAAATGGTTTGGTTCCATCCTTGGAAAATCGACATAATTCAATTTTTTCATCCTGAAGAGACAAAAAGGAAATTTTGGATAAAGGGGTATGAGCAAAGTCACAGATTCTTGTCAAACAAAATTCTTCAGATCCTTCCAAAGGTCCTTAAATAAAAAAGACTATACCGAGTTGCGAGACAGAGTGGTCACAGGAACACCGTCTTCAACCTTCCAGATTCTCGCTGAACCATCAGTAGAAGTTGAAGCTAGAAATTCTGAGTCTAGACTGAATTATGACAAAACGAAAGACAATACGGTCAGTATCAATGTCATCAAAGTTTCACAGGATTAAGATGCTCATAATATAAGCACACTATTATTGTCTAAAACATTTTATCTCCATAGTCTAATTATTGCAGGCACGGTAAGATAATTCTAGTTGCAAATTTTATCAAGTATTTATTAGAATTCAACTGGATGCTTAGATGAATGCATATTTTAGAAGGATCTAGTAGAGTTGCTTAGTAATTTTGTACCTAAAATCCATATCCCGGACAGATTTGTGTGCTCTTGGTTCATCCAAAATTATACGCATGCTAGGCCACTCCATAATTCTGAGATGTCCATCCTACACGTGTTAAAGACAGAAGTAAAACATACAGGACACAATTCTAAAGAGGACAAAAAATTAAAGTGCAACACACAACATAAAAGCAATTTGTTGCAATCTCAAGTGACACTTACCAACCCACCAGCAGCAAATTTAGATCCATCAACACTAAAAGTAATACATGTCTGGGAACCAATACCCTGTAGAGGGGTCAGTTCCTTGGCCAACAGTTTCATGTTTGCTTCATGACCATACAGCTCAAACAATCTGCAAGACACAAAGAAATACTTCAATCTAAACAATATAACTCGAGGCAAAATATCTGCTAGCTACTCTGAAGAAACACGCATGGCTCTGTTTGGTAATGCCAAACCATTAGCTTATAACTTATAAGCTCGAATGATCAAAGTAGAACTGTTAGTAACGGTCTTCTCTCAAAAACTTATTGTGTTTTTCGAGATGCTAAGTCAAGTAGCGTTTGCACTTGTAGCGTGTCATATTTTCTGTAATTTTACCCTCATTATCATTATTGAAAAAATAAAAATTAAAAATTAATTTTTATGTCATTTTATATTCGTCAGATAGTTCAATCGCTAGTTTTACCAAACAATTCAAATTCAATTTGCTAGTTTATTTGTTAGCTTATCCACTATCCGCTAGCTTATCAGTCATTTGCTACGTTTTACCAAACAGAGCTTATAGATATTATGTCATACACTCTCCTAGCTCAAGGAAATAAGAACAAAAAACTGTGCAAAAAAGTTTGGTACAACTGAGCATGCGGTTTTATATTGTCCTTTAAAAAGTTAAAGGAACAGAAAATGTTGGTCTTCTGATCCTGCCGTTACTTAAAGTGGTAGCTTTTATTTTGAGAAATGTAATGTTGAAACAAATTACAAAACTAGTTTTCAATAGGTATAATTATTAATAAAAGAGAGCAAGGTTTCAATCCCATGGCTATAGGAAAAGAAGCTTACTTGCAGCTACCATTGCTCAAAGAGCACATGAAATCATCACCGCTAGGATGCACAGCAATAGCAACAGGATCACCTTCCTCGGCTTCTAACACATAATTGGTCTGAAAGATAATTCAAACAAAAATCTTATGAGAATCAAAGAAAAACCGCACTTCCAACTCCATGATCCAAAAACTCGAGATTAAACCACTCTTCAAAAGCAGAATTATTGCATCATAAGTACTGCCACCAACAATCTTGTTCAGGAAAAAACAATTTCTCAGCTAAAACCAAAAGGGAATGCACAAAATAAATCTTTTTTACATATGCCTCACTCTACATAGGACCTGTTTGGATTGACTTATTTCAGGTTATACTGGTTTAAACATTTGTGAGATTATTAGGAGAGCTTATAGCATGTTCATGAACTGTTTTCAACTTATTTCTTCAAGCTCTCCATAATAGCTTATGATACAGCTTATAGCTTATATACATGCATAAACATTTGTGAGATTATTAGGAAAGCTTATGGCAAGTTCACAAACTGTTTTCAACTTAAATATCTACAAGCTCTCCAGAATAGCTTATAGTTATGATACATCTTATAGGTTATATACAGGCATAAGCATTTGTGAAATTATTAGGAGAGCTTATGACATGTTCATAAACTGTTTACAACTTATTTCTATAAGCTCTTCATAATAGCTTATCAAAACAACTTGTAACTTATAGTAAAACAGTTTGACTTTATTTTAATCTTTTGTTATAGAAATATCTTATATATAAGTATTTATGCTATAAGGGTTTAGTTAAGTTGTTTATCCAAACATCACCATAGTCTATACACAACATACATACTCAAATTCAACACATTAAAAAACAAAAAAAATTTAAACTTAAAATAAAAAGGGTATGCAGAAAACAGATTAATATTTGAAATAGCTCACTCTCTACACACATACATATACATATAGTTTGAGAATTGAAGAGGAATACCAAAGGGGAAGTAGACAAAGAAACGGTTATAGGATCAAAGGAGAAAATCTGAAGCAAAGCAGGACAAGAATTTCCACGCTTGGACCTTCCAAGAACAACTAGGTTGAGATTTTCGGGTCTCCGAATCCATGACCCGCAAGTAACCGGACCCTGAGGTGACCCAGCATCATTCTCCATCCAAATTCTCGGGAATTTGAAATATGGATTCAAAGTTCGCTACTTTTTTCAATTGGGTTACTGAAAATCGAACCTTACTTATGAAAATCGTTGATTTGAATTTCTTCTGTAAAATGCAATGCTATATAGAAATATCCGAAGAGGAAAGAGAGAGGGATAAAAGAGAGGGTCAATGAGCACAAGTTGTTGTAGGATACAAAGTGGTTTTTGTTTATTGATTTGATTGATGAAACAAACAAGGTATAACGTTATTTAATGGCACAGTAGACATGTCTCAACTTATTGTGTGATCATGTGCTTTCAAGTCGTTGATTCAAATGATTGTGATTATGGTGTAGTGTTATATATGAAGATAACAATTTTTTAGATCTTTCTACTATAATAAAACCTAAATAAATAAATTTTTAGATCGTCTTGAAGTCCCAAGTAAATTAGTAAATGTCGAAATCGTAAGGTCGGACGTCGCGACTTGGGTTTGAATTAGAAACCTTACAGATATATATGTTTAATTTCAGTAGTTTACCACTTTATCTAAGAAAAAAAAAAAAATCAGATCATGCTTTGGGTCCATATTAGGAGTTTTTTTTTTTCTGCAATCATACTATACTAGGAGCTTTCACAATATTAAAACATAAAATAAATTTTGATTTGTAATAAAATCCTTAGAAAGTAAACTTTAAATTATTTAATGTCACAATCGTCTTATTGAATGTCAAAATCGTCTTAAAAATAGGTTTTTTTTTAATATTCTCTAAAGCAAATCACCTTATATTTTTCCCCTCTTTTTCTGGTTGAAAATTTTCGGTAATACTGGATACTAGATACACTTATAATGTTTTTTTTTTT
>Ga0209282_1002261_pt1 | contig 11038 bp, 5 predicted proteins | sample Mtrugardesep15_FD_187529 | JGI IMG/M metagenome (GOLD analysis project Ga0209282, IMG submission 187529) | Root nodule microbial communities of legume samples collected from California, USA - M. trunc garden sep15 (SPAdes) (version 2) | ecosystem: Host-associated > Plants > Roots > Nodule...
GTTGATAAGGTATTCTCACATTCTCACATAAAGAAGTCATTCTCACTAGATATGTCCTCTATATATATATATATATATATATATATATATATATATATATATATATATATATATATATATATGTCTTTTATACATGAAAATGATATGAATATTTGTCAACCCTTAGATTAAAATCCCACGGTGAGATCTATTGTTGTTGCATGTACTCCACCTCTACTCCATTCTAACCAACCAAATGGCAGCGTAGATGATTCTCAATATTAGTTTTCCATCCAAGTATCAAAAAATTTCCACGATATCAATTTAGAATATTTATCATTCAAATCAAAACCTATCAAGAAATTAGAATTCCCCAATTCATAAATTTAGATTTAGTCCAACAAGTTGGGATAAAAGGGTACAACATATCGATCCGACACACAAATACAAGGTTTGATGATATGATAGCCCTTCAATTAATTTTGATTTCAAATCCTAAATAAGCATTCCAGAATCATAGATTTACTTGGTTTTTTTTTTTGGCTTAAATAGGTCTTTCGTCCCTGCAAATATAAACCATTCAAAATTTTCGTCCCTAAAGTTACCAATCTTTCTAATATGTCACTGCAAAATTTAATCATTTGACTTTTGATCATAATTAGGTTTTTTTACTGAGGTGGGCTGTCATTAGTGATGTGGTGCCCATGTGACAAGTGATGGGCTGTCATTAGTGATGTGGTGCCCATGTGACAAGTGATGATTGGACGAAATGGTTGACTTAAATAAGTCTTTCGTCCCTGCAAATATATGTCATTTGAATTTTTGTCTCTGAAGTTACTAATAAGATGTAATTAGGACCATTTTTCAAATGATTAATATTTGCAATGACAAAATGGAAGGATTAGTAACTCCAAGGACGAAAATTCAAATGACCTATAATTGCAGGATGAAAGAGCTATTTAAAACTTTTTTTTTAATGATTCATTGCATCTATTCCTTCCTTTTCTCTGTGCACCGTAAATTTGCTTCTTGTGCTTGAACCATGGATTTCAAATCATTAAATTTGTTATTTTGGCCGGCTGAAGAAGAAGACGAGAGAGGTGTGTCTGGGTATGTAAGACGAAGAGTTGAAGACTAAGAAGCAAAATGGATCTATTTTGAAAGAGGACTGGGAGGAGCATCATAACTCATTAAGTGACTATTTTAATATCAACAGTAGGATTTTAATCTAAAATTTGACAAATGTTCTTATCATTCTCATATATAAAAGACATTCTTATTATTTATATATATATATATATATATATTTTATTTTTTTAAGGAAAAAACTAGTATATTATTAGATAAGAAAAACGGTGTCAAGGTCCCACAAAGTATAATCCTCTCAAAGTAATATTTTTTTCTCTATTTTCAAATTTTTCCTTTTATTTTTCATTTCGAATTTTCATAGTTTTGTGTTTATCTTTCGTTTCACTTTCTAAAAAAGAAGCAACCGAAAAAGCATCCCACGTCTTTTTTACCATTTCCATATACTTTCCTATCTTTTCTCTAACTTTATTCTAAACAAAATGTCCAAATGTCGTATATTAGAAAATGTGACCCTACCAAATCCCAATCAATCAATTAATAAATGTAATGTATGGTAAGTTGTGACATCACATATCTTCGATTTACTTGAATTCCAACATATTTGTCCCTATCCTCTTACTAGTATATGTTAATGTTATCAGACAATCAAAGACCGGCCAATGTTATCACCAAACACATTTTACGTCACTCGTGTGGTGTGCTATGCAAGTTGGTTGTTCGGCGAAAGCAACGTAGGAAAATCGACGGTTATAACTAAATTTTATTCAATTTTTTACTATAACGAGATAAACACGTAATTGGAAAGAAATTAGCGATTAATAGCATAATATTAAAAGTTGATAACTCATACGAATCCGAAACTTTATTACATCGTTTATATAATCTTCAGGAAAAAGTTGATAACATCATAAGCTGGTTCAGAAGAAGAAGAACGGTGTAAGAAAATAATGGAAATCAAAGCTGGTTTGTCAGCGCTCGTTACTGGTGGTGCTTCTGGAATCGGTAACACACCAATAATCATCTTCTTCCATTTCACTTTTCAATTTCAAATATTGATATTAATGATTTCTGTTTGTAAATATATATGTTTGTTTGATACTATTGATGCGTGTAATCTAATTCTATGTTTATGGTTTCTGTCTTGTCTTGTACAGGTAAAGGCCTTGTACTAGCTCTTGCAGAGAAAGGTGTATTTATCACAATTGTTGATTTTTCTGAACAAAATGGAGCAGAAACCGCATCCCTTGTTGAGAAAATTAATGCCAAGTTTCATCCTAACTTACAACATCCATCTGTCTTGTTTGTCAAATGCGATGTGACCAACTCAAGTAAGTATTGCTATAGGTGTTGTGTTTCCATTCCATGTAGTGAATTAACATAACTTAGGAAAAGGTCCTTGGCCGACGAGGTTCTAAATTTTCTAAAATGAATCAACGGATACGACACTAATACAGACACATTGACATTAGTAATAGTTACAACTAAAGTATACATGTGTTGGTGTATGACGCCAACACTTGTTGACACCATACACACCTTCAATCTGAAATGTCATTGCTACATAGTGGACAACCTTCTTCTAGGAGATACCGGAATTAGTTAAATACTTATTACTGACTGAAATTGCTTGTGACTAAGACCTGAATCATAATTATCTAGATTGGGCCTATACCGGCATTCCTATCATGCTGTTGGTGCTCTATCAACAGCCTTGGGCGCCTCCCCCCTAGCAATAACAACCGATTTATTCAACAAGAAAAATTAACACCACTTAACATTTAGCCTTCCACACCTTTCAACCTCAAACTATCATGAAGTAATGTAATATATCGTAAATATGGATGCCATAAATCATCAAATGCACTTGCTAGTTTGTAATACAGATGTATTAACTCATAGCCACTAACAGGGGATCTAGCTGCTGCATTTGAGAAGCACGTTTCAACATATGGTGGACTAGACATTTGTATTGCCAGTGCGGGGATTGGTAACCCTATATCATTTGATAAGGATCCAACGGATGGCACTCGTTCATGGAGACACACTCTTAATGTGAATTTTATTGCTGTTTTTGACACCACCCGCCTTGCGGTGAGTTTGAAATTTGACCTGGTTTTGTTTTTTCATATCCTTTAAGTTGACTTTTACTTGATTCTTCCTAAAGAAAGTTTGTTTAAATAAATAAAGGGGCTTGAAGCCATCGATTATTATTGACACATTGATTGTCCTCATTTCAATAGATTAAAACCATGCAAGCTTTGAAAAGGCCTGGCACAATCATCAATTTGGGTTCTGCTTCCGGTCTTTATCCAATGTATGGCGACCCTGCCTATACTGGTTCTAAAGGTGTGTCATTTACCGGCTGGAGAATTTTCTGTTGCATTTTAATAAATTAAATTGAAGGATCCATAAGATATCCTTAAGCTTTTGCCAAAGACAGATTTTATTATGTTTAAGAGATTTTTGTTATAAACATAATTCTAAGAAGAGAGCTTTTAGCTAAAAAGTTGTTTTCAAATTAAGAAACAATTAAAGGTAGAACAAATAAAGTTGTTTAGTGTCAAACAATGAGTTATGTATCTCCACTTAATTTGTATCTTACCATTGCTCCACGGAGGACCCTTTACTCTTGGTATTATCTAATTGTTTGCTTACCCAAAAACTGAACTTACTATTGCTTCCTAAACTGTTACTTCCCTTCGGCAGGTGGTGTTGTTATGTTTACTAGAGCACTCCGTTTATACAAACGTCAGGGAATCAGAATCAATGTGCTTTGCCCTGAGGTAAGAGTTGTTTTTGGACTTTGAAGAATGGATTTTTTTGGTTATAAAATTAAGCTTTAATCTATGGAAATATTAGAAACTGTTTATGTTAATGAAATATATATTTTTTGTTTTTATTTTTTATTTCACCTTTAATTATTAATACATCGCATTATTCTTTACTTCATTTACTATTTTAAAAAATTTATATAACAGACATTGAAAACATTTTCTCAAAACGTCACGAATTTTGGTATGTTATTATAGCACTCAAGTCGTAATGACTTACACGAAACTTGGGCATGATATTGTTTAAGGAAAACCGGATTCCTCATTATTTCAGCCAACATGCATTGGTTTTAAATGTATTTCTTTTTTCAAAATATTTTTATGCTTTTCTACAATTTACTATAATTCCCCAAATGTTTAGTGCAGTTTATTGAAACTGAGATGGGCTTGAAGGTGGATCCCAGACTCATTAGTATGATGGGGGGCTTTCTACCTATGGAAATGGTGGTGAAAGGTAAGTCTGCATGTTTCCTTATCCTTTGGTATACTTTGGCTAAAAGAGTGTTGGTGTTTGCTATTTGTAGAGCTTTGCTTTATATATGGTGAATGTTGCAAATTTCGCACTGCCTCATAGAGCTGGTTGATAGGCTTCTGTTACCCTCTCTTGCATTGCATGAACATCTCCTAATTTTTTTTTTAACTTTTATTTTAACTTGAGGAGTGGTGTTAGAATATCTAGTAATATATAGTTTTTGTTTTTTGAAAGGAAACATCTTCATATAATAAGGCAAAGAAACACGTTATTTGGACCAACTTTCAACAGTTTCATTTAATATTTAATATGTCCCTCAGTTTTTTATTGACAGAAGAATGTCCCACATTAATAATTCAGTGATTGGTCTATATTTCTTATCATGCATAAATAAATTTTGATGTGAAATTATTTAAACCTCTCAAGGTGCTTTTGAGCTCATCACGGATGAAAGTAAAGCCGGTCATTGCCTTTGGATTACCAATCGTCGAGGTCTGGAGTACTGGCCCACCCCATCAGAAGAAGCAAAGTACTTGACACGTCCTACACGTTTCAGGAGGAAATCTGAATACCAAGCTCCATCAATTAAACTACCCGATAGTTTTGAGAAAGTGTGAGTATTTGAACTCTATTTCTCTTGCTGTGGCACACACTCACGCGCGCGCGCACACATGCACATGTATGCCTCTGGAAAGTGTTTTGTTTCTATTTCCGTAGTGTTGGAAAAGGTACATTTACACATTAAAATTGGCTGGTATTTTGACTATGTATTCTCATGATTTTATTCATTTAAAGATGGGTTCTTTAGTGGTTTCATATAGCTGCGTACTGTTTGCAGAGTTGTTCATACCTTGACTCACAACTTTCGGAACGCTACCAGCATAGTCAGAGCACCACTGAGGTTACCTATCAAACCAGACCATGTTCTTGTGAAGATAATTTATGCTGGTGTTAATGCTAGTGATGTGAGTTGTTAAATCTTTCTGGAGGACTTGTGTGCACATTTATTTTCTTAAATATCTCTCTCAGAGACATGTCCATCAGGCCCTAGCTTGCTGTCAAATGGCCTCAACTGTAGTAAATGGGCCTTGGTTCAGCTGTTAGAGAATAACGGATTAGCTCAATAAATTCAAGTTCAAGGGAAACAGCTTGGACTTGTGCTATACCCTCATTTCATCTAGAAATCATAGTTCTATCTAGAATTCTGACAAGACTTTGTAATGATAGGTAAATTTTAGCTCAGGCCGCTATTTTGGTGGCAATAACAAAGATACTGCAGCCCGTCTTCCATTTGATGCAGGATTTGAGGTATGATGTATCCCCAAACATAGATTTCTTTTATGAAGCTAAACACTTGGTGTAGTATGCCTATACTCATTTATGTACTGAATTTCATTTGTATTTTAGGCTGTGGGAATAATTGCAGCAGTTGGGGATTCTGTCACCGACTTGAAAGTTGGCATGCCGTGTGCATTCATGACTTTTGGAGGCTACGCTGAATTCACAATGGTGAGCAGTGTTTAACATATTGTTAATATTCTTCTTTCATACATTGAGATAATCATCGGTGTTTCCATCTACCACTTTTTATCAAACTTAGAGTTTTGATTATTAAGTGTATGTGATGGTAATACTATTGTGAATTTGTGATGCTTCTTATGATGTAAGTTACTAATGATGTTGTGTTTTTACTTGGGTTAGATTCCTTCAAAATACGCCCTTCCAGTGCCTAGACCAGATCCAGAAGGTGTTGCCATGCTTACCTCAGGATTAACAGCTTCAATTGCTCTAGAAAAGGTTGATTAATATAAGATTGTCTCGTTGCTTAAGATGTATTCTGATTTGAAATTCTAGTCATCTCATGTAACGATGCAATCCAAGCTTTTTCATGATATACGACCATCTGTGAACCTTAAATTTGGTGTTGGTTAATCTTTTACTTGATTGGCATGTCCTTATAAGAGCTTTTGTATACTGCAAAGGCAGGACAGATGGAATCCGGAAAAGTGGTCCTTGTTACGGCTGCTGCAGGAGGAACTGGTCAATTTGCTGTTCAGGTGCCCTCACAAATCTAACTCCACCTTTATTTAACATATGCATATATTGTATGTGTTACTAGGAATTATTTATTTGAACGAATTGGTAGCTTCTTGATATTTTGTACTTGTAGGCCGAGCCTGGGCAATGTCAAACTAAACATCATGATTTAGACAAAATTCAGCATGTTTTGTTTTCTCTATTTACTTTACGATCTTATTTTAACGGAAGACGTTAGTCATTGATACTATTTCTTTCCCCTCTTTTTACCAAACACGGTTTATTCTTGAGGTCATAAAAAGATCTCTTATACGTGTTCTCTTTATTCCTTGAGACCTAAGATAACTAATCACTATTTAAGAAAAAGATTGCTAGTTGTTCTTTGCGGTTCTTTTCCGTTGCGTGGCTTGGTAACATGTATTCTATATGCAGCTTGCAAAATTAGCTGGTAATACCGTGGTTGCCACTTGTGGTGGTGGGGCAAAGGCCAAGCTTCTGAAAGAATTGGGGGTCGACAGAGTCATTGACTATCACAGTGAAGATATAAAAACGGTATTTTTTTTAATCCTTTGATTTGTTTGGAGTTCTGATAACAATATCTATGATATACTACATGATAGTATACCATTGTTTGATTGTATGTAGCTGATCTCACCCAGTGAGAAAATGCTTTATATTGCTGGTTGCTTGTTTATTAAGGTTGTCGCTTTCATAAATGTTTAATGTTTTGATTTTTATTTAAATGAATTACATAAAAGAACTATATAAGTATATAATATAACATCATGGTATATGGGTTCTTTACGTAAATAAGTCCTTTGGCCCTTACACATAATACATGTAATACTAATTATATCCATTAGGAGAGCTGCTTATGCCATCTCATATGCTTTGTTAAAAGAGTTTTGAGACTAGTTTCCAGAATATTGCTTGCTACTATTGATAGACCTCAACCTCTACTCCCTTTTATACCATACAATACAGTTTACCATTTCATAGAGAAACGACACCAAGGTGAAACTGTTGAACATTAAAATAGAGGTGCATGGGAATAAAACCCAGCGAGCCTCGAAGATTTGTTTTCACAAAAAAGAAAAAGAAGAAAAGAAAAAATCTATCTTTTCCTGAATTGAATAAAAGTAGAAGTCCTCTTTAAAACTGTTGAGAAAGTAGTGAATCTAGTGAGACAACATCTTTGTTGAGCAAGTTGCATTGCGGAGTGCCTCTTTACTCTCTGAAAACAAATATGCTCCATCAACCAGGCAAACCCTTCAAAATCAACTTATTACGTTCGCTGAGAAAAGCTTAAAACCAAATGGACATAGCCAATGTAAACCGCTTCCATCAACGTGTTAAGTTTGTGACATACTTTTGCAGGTTCTAAAGAAAGAGTTCCCGAAAGGTATTGACATCATCTATGAGTCTGTTGGTGGTGACATGTTAAAATTGTGCTTGGATGCTTTGGCAGTCCATGGACGACTTATTGTCATTGGCATGATTTCTCAGGTTTTTACTTATTTTATTTTTCTTCTCATGCCACAATTGTATACACATCATCACTTGTGAAAATTTCACCGCATCTATAAAATACTACTAAGTACTAGCTACCTTTACAATGTAGCATGATTCATTTGGCGATTTTAAATTCAAGTAATGCCTTGGATTTTATCATCGTTTTAAGTATTATAGAAAATGAATTTTACCTAATTTTTTTTCATTAATATCAGTATCAAGGAGAAAAGGGTTGGACACCGTCAAAATATCCTGGACTATGCGAGAAGCTCTTGTCGAAGAGTCAAGCTGTGGTATGTAGAAATATGAAGTTATGCACTTGCAGGCAGCCACTACTTTTTGTTTTGTTTATGATTGCTTATTAGTTATTTCATTCTGTCATTTATTCTTGTGACATATAGAGCTATAAATATCCATCCCTTGAGGAGTCAAACATATTTTTTATTTAATAGGCCTCAATCTTGTTGTCAGATCCTGTAGCGATAGACTGTGGGAAGGAGAAACACTTGTTCTTTTCAAGAGTCTATTATCTTTTTGTTAGCAAGTAAACGGGCTAATTATATTTCGATGTCCTGTGCAACTTCCATTTTTTACTGCTAATTTACCTTTCCTATGATCATATATATTTGCCCAAAATTTTCAGGCTGGATTTTTCCTGGTGCAATATAGTCACATGTGGCAAGAACATCTTGACAGACTATTTGACCTTTACTCTCAGGGAAAGCTAAAGGTAATTTATATGCATTTTATATCTGTAGATCAATAAAAAAAATTAATGCACATTGGTCTTGTATTTGCTAATTGTTATCCTTCTCAGTTGCCATGCTTTTAAGTTTAAAAGTTTGTGTTTCTTTACTTTTTCTCGTTTTTTCGCACAGGTTGCTGTGGATCCAAAGAAATTTATAGGCCTGCATTCTGTTGCTGATGCTGTTGAGTATCTTCATTCAGGCAAAAGCGCTGGGAAGGTATTTTGGTTTCTTAAGAAACACTGTACATCGAGTAAACCTTCAATTTAGTTCTCAAACTATCAATCTCTCTCCTATTTGGCGTCCGAACTATATAATAAGTAGTCTCCAAACTTTTATTAATCAATCAAGTCAGTCGCCCTCGCCCTGCTGATTTGAAAATTGGAGAGAATGATAGTTGAAGGACTAACTTGATGAATTGAAAATAGCATATAAAGGGACTACTCGTTATATTTTCATAGTTCAGGGACATTTAGGAGATAGAGTGATAGAATAGGAATTTAGTTGAAAGTTTAATTTATTCATTTTGATTTTGTAACTGTTGGGTAACAATCTAATTATATCATTTCTCTAGGTGGTTGTCTGCGTGGACCCAACCTTCTCTAACCATGTAGCCAAATTATAAGTCAACACATGTCAAATACAGAAGGAAGTCAAGTTTTCAGCTCTTAGCCTAAAGATTGTTCTCAAATGTTACCGGAAATAGTTGCTAAACCAGTGCTGAAATATTCTCGATGCTTTCTCATTTTTGGATTACTTGAAATAATAATGCAATTTATTTTGGTGAGAAGAATAATGCAATTATGTATACCAAAGTTTATGTTTACACTATAGAACACATATCGGCAGAACAAAATGAGATGTCTTGACAATGCTTAAAAATTGCTATTGCACATGTTAATATGTTAGAAATTTAGTTCTTTAATAAAAGAGATTTCATGAATCATGCTCAACGATTATGAAGCGGAAGCAAATAAGACATTGAACATAATTATGATCGGATCTATGACATGTTTGATTTATCAAGGATATTAAGAATTAGAAATACTTGGATGAAGCTTTGATCCTCTTAACAAGAACAACAATTTGAAACAAGAGAGGAGATGATCTAATCTGAAACACAACAAAGGGGTTAGCAGCGGCTGATTTAGTTCTTCCTCAACCGGTACCAGTTCTCTTCAGATGGGGAGAAGAGAGAGTTTGTCATGTACGGTGTATTGGAACCATTGCATCTTTTATATTGGATAGTCATTAGAGTTTCCCATTATTCCGTTAATGGGTTATCCGGACATCACTCATTGAGTCCATATCAATTAATTAAATATTTAATTAATTATCCAATTAAAAATCTAATAGTCGTACTACTTAATTTGATCACTAATCAATCAAAACTCACAATTGATAAATAGCTAATATAATTATTATTACGATATTTGCCCACATAATGATATTGGAATATAATTAAATAATAAAATATTCCAACAAAATAAACCCTTAACTTAAAAAATTGCTTCTTCACAATTCTCAATACAATCTTTCTTATTTTATGTTCTAGGGTACTAGTTAACAAGACCCTTATTATAATTTAGAAAGTTTGATTTTGAGAAGTTAAATAAGGCTACAAAATATTAAAATAATTAGCTTATATTCTTTTTTTTTGTCAAGAATTAGCTTATATTTTGAATCAAAATACAACCAATATAAAAAACATTCAAACCCCTTTCTACAAATATACCTCAAATACATAAGAAATTGGTTGAATAAGGACATACTCATAATTCGTCAAAAAAAATAATACTCATAATAAAACTAGTGGATACATCAAATGGAATAACATGAAGGTAGGTTGGACTGTTGGAGAACTCAATTTAGAAAAGTTGTTCGTTAGTTTGGGAAATACACATCCTGAATCTTGACAACTACTTACATATATTTAAGTGAATATCAATATAATTTAATTAAATATTTCAAAAGGGGAAATTGTTCAACATTTTCTTGAAAAAATTAAGCTGCAATCTTCTTCTTCTTTTTTGTTGAAAAAAATTGCATTCTTTTTTGTGGCTGAAAATGAGTCACGTTAATTTTGCTTTTAAATATATGATAGATTAACCCTTTTTATGTTTGAGGGTAATTTTATAACGAGTTTTGTCTTTTAATCTTTTTTTCGGGTTTATATGACGGATTAACTCTAAAACATCAAGTGACAAATCAATTAATTATAAAATATGTTCAAGTTTAAATCTTGCAAAAAAAAAAAGAAAAAAACCAAGGAAGATAAGCTTTAACAAAATTTAGCCAAAATAACATAATGCGATGATGATATTTGTAAAAGTATCTCGTACAATTATTATGTTTTTATATTCTCTATTTAT
>Ga0209282_1002262_pt1 | contig 11037 bp, 3 predicted proteins | sample Mtrugardesep15_FD_187529 | JGI IMG/M metagenome (GOLD analysis project Ga0209282, IMG submission 187529) | Root nodule microbial communities of legume samples collected from California, USA - M. trunc garden sep15 (SPAdes) (version 2) | ecosystem: Host-associated > Plants > Roots > Nodule...
CTAAAGCCTTTAAGGCTTGATCTTGTTCTGAAGTTAGAACATTTAATCCATTCATTTCAACAATGGATTTCCAATAACTCATTTCATTACATTGACAATCATTATTGTCAGAGTCACTAGAACTTATCTCAGTGAAGGATTCTTCACTTTCTCCTGATATATAATCAGATTTATTATCCTCATTATCTGAGTTTAATAAGAGAACTTTTTCTAATTGAGCTCTGATCTCATCATCCTCAATATTATTGAGGGCCTTCTTTGTCCAGCACTGGTTAGCATAATGGCCAACCTTGCCACATTTGTGGCAGGTAATTGCTAATTTTTTAGCTTTTCTCTTCTTATTAAAGGAATCTTTAGGATGTTTTTGAGAAATCTTTTTCTCAAAATCTTTTCTTTTCTTCCTTCTCTTAAAGGGTTTAACATAATTAGACTTAGACTTAAAACTGATTTTTCCCTTCTTTTTATCATTAGAAGGAGGTTTACTTAAGTCAAAAGCAAATTGTTCACAGAACTCACCTATTTGGTGTTTTTCTGTAAGACGTTGCTTCTTAAGCTGATTTTTGAGTTTTATGTCATTGCACAAACTCAAACCTTCATTAATACAGGCACTAATAATTTGGCCATATGTTAAATCAGAATAATTAATATTAATACCATCATTTTTGTTACGCAAAGATTGCCTAACCTTTTCACTAAATAAGTGAGGTAAACCATCAATAAATTTTGATTTCCAATGGATCGAATCAGGGTTCTTTAACTGGAAAACTCTAGACAAAAATGTGTCTTTATACCACCTAAAGTGAGTTAGAGAGGGACATCTCAGATTTTGAAGAAGGGTATTAAGCTTTTCAGCTATGGGAATATTAGTCCCAACAAAATGCTGGAGAATAGAGAGGCAGAGTGTATAGACTGCATCCTCTTCTCCGGTAGTCATGACAGTAGTTGTAGCAACCACCGTAGAGCTACTAGGATCTTCAATTTTTACAATTTTTTTATGAGAAAGAATTTCTTTCTTCTGAGAATCTGTGAGATAATGATCCCACCATCCCCTAAGTTGGCCAACAAATCCTGTTGTAATAAATGAAGCGATTGAACTATCTGAATTACCTTGCTGTTTACAGACAGTAGAATACATAATCATTCTATGTATTAAATCTATAATTTGTTTATCATTTAAACCATCTATATTCCATTCATAAATGGATTTTCCAGAATACGAATTCTGATAGACCTCTGTTTCTTCAAAAAGCAAATCTTGAGGAGAAGGTCTTTTATAATAATGCTTATCTAATGCTCTGGGAGCATAGACAGGATTAATACTGGCATTGACATTATCATTAATGTCATGGTTAGCAAACATTGCTGCTAATTGATCAACATTTTCAGAATTTATTGATTGAGACTCATCAGATTCTGATGAATCATTATCCTTATTAATAACACTTAAACGTAATTGTTTAAGTTTTTCATCCAAAATATTGATGAATTCATCACTATCCTTTTGAATTTTAAATCCTTCTATAGAAACTGGGGGTTGTATAATCGGGACATCATTTACGTCCTTATTATTTCTATATTTTTCAGAATCCATTTTATTTTGATAAATCTGGTTTTCAAAAAGATTCTTTAATTTTATTAATTCTTTTTCAATAGACATTAATTGGTCTCCTAGACAATTCAAAAAGATATTTGTATAATTTTGCGATCTAATTATCGAATTAAACTCTTGGATAGTTCCAATATTACATTCAGCCTTTTTGCTTTGTAAAGCAAGATAAGCTGTAGCCTCAACATTTTTTCCCAGATTTATAGTTTTTTCTGGGGGAAAAGGAGAAGTAATATTGTTACCTTCTGTAGTCATCCAAGATTTAGATTGCAAAACCATAACTTCTTTTTCCATTTTTTTTATGAAAAAGTTTGTAAACCATTTTACAAAAGGAATATAATCTTGAGTTATACTCAAATGGTTATAAAATTCTTCTTTAAACTGGGCCAATTCCCAAGGTTTAAAAGTTTTAAAATACCATTTCCTAAATTCAGAATATCTTTCATGTCGAAACTCATCATTGATGAGTTGTCTCCAAGCACTACCAGGTCTAAGATCCATAAAACTTAATCTTCTTGAAGATGAAAACTCATCTCAGATTGAGTAGGAGATTTCCTAATTTCAAAATTGCTTTTTTGATAAATTCCCTGAGGAATATTATTATTACTGATACAAATATTTTCAACTGTTTCAATTTCTTCTCTAATTCTAGAAGTAGATGCCCTGCTAGGAACAGAATAGTATTCATTTTCTGATTGTCTTTCAGACAAAGTTCTAGTAAGTCTACAACTTTTGTGAGGGTTGAATTTAATTTCAACATCACCCTCAGCAGTTTGAATTATTTGATCTATATCCTTATTAAGGATGGGTTCAGGTTCAACTTCCTGATTTAATGACCAGGATTCTGGGAATGTAATTTCATTCCATTTAATCATTCTATTTGTGGCTACATTAGAAGTTAACAAATTTGTCTGAACTAATGTAGTAGTACCAGGAAAACTAATTTGTTTTGCCTTTGGGTTTAAAGTATTTAATACTTTATAATAGATTCTATAACAAACAGCAATAATTTCACTACCCTGTTTGTAATTATAACCATTTGTATGAATATTAAGTTGTAAAGCATCATATAAATGCTTATCAGTTAAAGATAAACTTAAGTTTGGGGAAACATCAAAATAAACTGGCCCATGACAAAGGCTAGTTTCTATAACAGCAGCTAAAGATTGTTTAAAATCATTGCATCTGCTATCTCTAACATATGCCATGATACTAGAGTTTAAACCTAATAAGGTTAAAGGTTTAAAAGCAATTTGTATTAAACCGATATGAATAAAATTATACCCTTTAAAAGGTTGTAAGTCTTTCTTACTTAATAATTTAATAGTCTGGTTATCTCCAGAAATTTGAACAGTTTGTTCTATAGTTTTTACTGCAAATCTTGCAGATATATCAAAAATACCAAATTTATAAATTTGTTTAGGGGGGACAGATGGAATAATCCATTTATTTAATTTTTCAAGATTCATGGGATATTCCATGAGTTCTTCATTTTTTATATGATTATTATCATCATTATTATCCATAAGGAGAGGATGAATGCTAAAATGTCATGGTTAGCTAAATACTATAATTAAAATTCTCCTAAGATAGATCTTACTTTTGATATACTATCCAAAGTGCCAAACTTCAATTTTATCAATAAACATCTTCTAAAAGATGGACAAAATGGTTTTAACAAAAAAAATCCTCAAGCTCTTAGGCACCAAAACAACGGCAACACGCCTTAGACATGCCACTTTGAGCGAGAACATTAAAATCATTTCCTAATAAAACCTTGAAGTTTGATTCGATGAATAGTAATCAAGAGTACTACCTATCTTACTTGATTTTAATTAAGCATTTAACCTCCCATGACAAATATTTAGCAACTAAAATTCATTACCTTGTACTCAGTAAAGGCTCTGATACCAAATATTCGGAAGCGACGTCAGGATCTTTGTTGGGATATTACTAAAGCAAACAAGGAAGAACTCAAAGGAAGAACAATATAAAGAAGAAGAAATGTTTTTATTTCTTTTCGTGATGCCTTACACTGAATGCAAACATTCCTTATATAGGAAAATAAGGAACACTATTTGTTCCGGTCAGGGATACCACTCAACCTATAGTATCCGGTACAACAAAGGAAATGTTAATAATGCCGGGTACACTTTGGGCCCCATCGACACAATTATTAACAAAACAACAAAATTAAAAAAGGAAAAGCATAAAAAACAAATTCCTTTATTAAAGGAAAAGAAAAAGCATAAAACGACGAACTCCTTTATTAAAGGAAAGTAGATTCTTTCTGGCAAAGATTTTTGCTTGATTCTGGCAACGATGCTTTCTTGACAAAAAGAAAATTTAGTGTGACCTTCCTTTTTTGTCGGCCATGGTCTGTATGAGGGCATCCCAGAAATCTTCTGGGGTAGGTTCTTCTAACGGCTGAGATTCTCCAGCCAGAATTTCCACAGATCCTTGGGAAGAAGTGGACATATCATCTTCTTTTGATATTTTTGTGGGAAATGTTTTGAAGAATTGAGTCTTCATGTAATCCAAAGTTCTCACCATTAGTTCTTCTTCAGATTCTCTAGGATATTTTTTCTGAAAATAATTTTTCATTTGAGTTAAAGAGAACTGATTTGTCTCTTGATCTTTTATCCTTTTGGATTCATCTTCTTTAATGGTGTTATTAATCTCCTTGACAATAGCTTGAATATCTTCTGGGCTCATTTTGTTCCACCATTTATAAAAGAAATTTCTTTCTAAAATGGGGATATTAAATCCATCTTTTGAAATTTTCAAAGACCACCTCCATATCCATGGGATCTGGAATTTTATAAAGAATAAAGCAGGACATTGTCCCGTGATTAAATTGTTTGATGCTACCTTTGCAATTAAAGGACTGTTATCACACCAGTGATTATAAAGACCTGAAATTTCTTCTGGTAATATTTCCAGAGAAGGACCAAATTTGATCCACCATTCATAAAACCAATTTGGTATTTCAGATGCCACTATATTAGGGTTAATGGAGAAAAACCAAGAATGCTTGTTTTTCGGATTTTGATAATAAAATGCTTTAGTAAAAGCTTGGACATAGTCCCAATAATTGAAGTAAATATATTTACCTTCAGAAACTTTAATGGCCTTTTCTCCATTTGGATTAAGACCCCATTCTTTTGGGAGTAATACCTTATTGATATGGCATTTGGAAAAGTTTATGAAACTTTCTGGATTATTGTTTTGATAATGGTGAGTAATGGTCACAGATTCTGTGATAGCCAAAAGAATTTCCAGATTAGGTCTAGACTTTCCAAAGAGTCCTGGGTATCCTCTTGATTCCAGATACCTTGTCTTAACAGACCAGCCATTATTTTTGGCCAAATTTATATCATCATGTTCTATAAACATGATTTTTTCTGTAACAGGATTTTCAAAATATTCTGAAACCTGCTCTTGGGGTGGATCATTGATTGCCACCTCTTTATAAGATATTATCTTATTTTGAGAAGAAGAAGATGCTTCTTCTTTTTTAGGCATTTGCCTATTTTTATTATGTGTAACTGTAGTCCAATCCCCTATTAGAGGAATGTTTGATTCTTGGAAGGGCAATAGATTATTGCTCCCTCTTCCCCTGCCGTAGATACCTCTGCCACGGCCTCTACCCCCATAGGGGTTTGACATATTTACTCTCCCTGCAAAAATTCACGAGTAAGATAGTCAGCTAGTGAATTATTTTCACCTTTAATATATTGAATCTCAAAATCAAATGCAGACAGTTGAGCCTGCCATCCAGCAAAAATTTGTTTTGCTACTAAATTTTTTACATCCTTTTCAATAATGGATTTAGCTGAGCTACAATCAATTCTAAGTAAGAATCTTTGATTTAGAAGATCGCTCTGGAACTTAGAAATGCATTTAATAATTGAAAGCATTTCTTTTTTAATTGTAGAATATTTTTTCTGAGTATCATTCCATTTTCCAGAAGTAAATCTAACAAGAACTTCTTTAGAAGTTTCAGGTATAATTTGTTTAAGGATACCACCATATCCTATATTCGAAGCATCAGTTTCAACAATCTTAAAATATTTAGGATTAGCAAGAGATAAACAAGGCAGACATTTAACTTTAGCCTTGATATTTTTAACAGCCTGAGTATGATTCTCAGTCCAAGGTTCTGGCTTAGATTTAAGCCTAGCATATAAAATAGCAGTATCTTTAGCTAAATTATTGTAATAATCCGAAATATAATTCAAACTTCCCAAAAATCTTTGTAATTGGGTTTTATCAGTAATGATATCAGGGAAATTAGAAGCAAACTCTATGCTTCTACTAATAGGAACTATTGTTCCTTGATCAATTTCATGACCCAAAAATCTAACTTTAGTTTGGAATAGTTTCATTTTTTGGGCTGATAAAACAAGACCATTGTGTTTTATAACATTTTTGAAAGTTTTTAAATGTTTGAAGTGTTGTTCTAAAGATTTAGAAAAAACTAACACATCATCAATGTAAACAATTATAAAATCCGAATAAGGATTAAAGATATTATTCATTATATTTTGAAATTCTGAAGGAGCATTTTTCAGACCAAAAGGAAGGACATTCCATTCATAATGCCCAAATGGGACAGTAAAAGCAGTTTTATATCTGTCAGATTCATTAATTTGAATCTGCCAATACCCAGATTTCATATCAAATTTTGAAAATATTAAGGAATTATTTAACCTATCTAACAAATCTTTTTTGTTAGGGATAGGATATCTAATCCATTTCAAAACTTTATTAAGGGGTTTATAATTAATAACCAATCTAGGAACCCCTCTTTCCTTTTCAGCCGCTTTATTAACATAAAAAGCAGTACAACTCCAAGGAGATTTGGAGGGTCTAATTAAACCTTTATCAAGTAAAGATTTAATTTCTTGTTTGCATAAATCAAGGTATTCTTGATTCATTTGTGCTGGCCTTGCCTTAGTAGGAATTTGGTTTTCTTTAAAATTATCCTCATAAGGTAGGGACACAACATGCTGTTTTCTGTTCCAAAAAGCATTTGGTAAATCATTGCAAATTTCAATTTGAAATTGTCTTTCTAGATTTTTAATCTGGAGTTTAATATTCTCATCATTAAGTTGATCCTTTATATTAAGAATATTAATTTCTTCTTTTAAAAAACATATTTGTTTTTCTTTTTTCTTTAAAAGTAGATCTCTAACCTCATTAAGCATTCTTGTTTGAGGATCAGAAATAAATTCAAAAGTGATCTTTTGATTTTTCAAAATGGTTGTAATGCCCTTTTGATCTATATTAATAATAGGCATTATCATATTTAAAAAAGGAGTACCCAAAATAATTCTATGGGTAAGATTTTTAACTAAAATAAATGGAGTTGGTAAACAAATATCATTTTTGCAAATATAGGTATTTTCAAGTTTATAATTAACTTGAAGCCTATCTCCACCAGCTTGGGTGAGACTCTGAGTGGTTTTAGAAAAATACTTTGTAGGGATAATTCCCTCCTGAATACAGTTTAAATCTGCCCCACTATCAATAAGGGCCATTTCATCTTTTAAAATAAAATTTTTATTAATAATTAATGTGATTTTAGTAAACCACTTCTGAGAAGTAATCCTTTGTAAAATACTCAAGTAGTTCTCAGACTGGTCAGAAAGATTGTCATTTTTCAAAGAGCTTTCTGCTAAATTATCTTTATTAATATTTTCTAAAATACCAATTCTTTGGTTAAGGAATTCATTATTCCTTTTTATTTGACTAATTTCAGATTTTAAGAGATTAATTTCCCTCTTTAAATCTGTCATAGAAACTGGAGTTTCTTTAATATTAACTTGTTGAAATCTTGATAAGACTTCACTTAGTTGATAAGGAGCTTCATCAATTTTGGGAAATTTTTCTTTTGAATTTTCTTTAATAAGAAATTCAATCATTTTTCCTTTTAAATTATTATCCGTAATGGACTCTAAAGCCTTTAAGGCTTGATTTTGTTCTGAAGTTAGAACATTTAATCCATTCATTTCAACAATGGATTTCCAATAACTTATTTCATTACATTGACAATCATTATTGTCAGAGTCACTAGAACTTATCTCAGTGAAGGATTCTTCACTTTCTTCTGATATATAATCAGATTTATTATCCTCATTATCTGAGTTTAATAAGAGAACTTTCTCTAATTGAGCTCTGAGCTCATCATCCTCAATATTATTGAGGGCCTTCTTTGTCCAGCACTGGTTAGCATAATGGCCAACCTTGCCACATTTGTGGCAGGTAATTGCTAATTTTTTAGCTTTTCTCTTCTTATTAAAGGAATTTTTAGGATGTTTTTGAGAAATCTTTTTCTCAAAATCTTTTCTTTTCTTCCTTCTCTTAAAGGGTTTATCATAATTAGACTTAGACTTAAAACTGATTTTTCCCTTCTTTTTATCATTAGAAGGAGGTTTACTTAAGTCAAAAGCAAATTGTTCACAGAACTCACCTATTTGGTGTTTTTCTGTAAGACGTTGCTTCTTAAGCTGATTTTTGAGTTTTATGTCATTGCACAAACTCAAACCTTCATTAATACAGGCACTAATAATTTGGCCATATGTTAAATCAGAATAATTAATATTAATACCATCATTTTTGTTACGCAAAGATTGCCTAACCTTTTCACTAAATAAGTGAGGTAAACCATCAATAAATTTTGATTTCCAATGGATCGAATCAGGGTTCTTTAACTGGAAAACTCTAGACAAAAATGTGTCTTTATACCACCTAAAGTGAGTTAGAGAGGGACATCTCAGATTTTGAAGAAGGGTATTAAGCTTTTCAGCTATGGGAATATTAGTCCCAACAAAATGCTGGAGAATAGAGAGGCAGAGTGTATAGACTGCATCCTCTTCTCCGGTAGTCATGACAGTAGTTGTAGCAACCACCGTAGAGCTACTAGGATCTTCAATTTTTACAATTTTTTTATGAGAAAGAATTTCTTTCTTCTGAGAATCTGTGAGATAATGATCCCACCATCCCCTAAGTTGGCCAACAAATCCTGTTGTAATAAATGAAGCGATTGAACTATCTGAATTACCTTGCTGTTTACAGACAGTAGAATACATAATCATTCTATGTATTAAATCTATAATTTGTTTATCATTTAAACCATCTATATTCCATTCATAAATGGATTTTCCAGAATACGAATTCTGATAGACCTCTGTTTCTTCAAAAAGCAAATCTTGAGGAGAAGGTCTTTTATAATAATGCTTATCTAATGCTCTGGGAGCATAGACAGGATTAATACTGGCATTGACATTATCATTAATGTCATGGTTAGCAAACATTGCTGCTAATTGATCAACATTTTCAGAATTTATTGATTGAGACTCATCAGATTCTGATGAATCATTATCCTTATTAATAACACTTAAACGTAATTGTTTAAGTTTTTCATCCAAAATATTGATGAATTCATCACTATCCTTTTGAATTTTAAATCCTTCTATAGAAACTGGGGGTTGTATAATCGGGACATCATTTACGTCCTTATTATTTCTATATTTTTCAGAATCCATTTTATTTTGATAAATCTGGTTTTCAAAAAGATTCTTTAATTTTATTAATTCTTTTTCAATAGACATTAATTGGTCTCCTAGACAATTCAAAAAGATATTTGTATAATTTTGCGATCTAATTATCGAATTAAACTCTTGGATAGTTCCAATATTACATTCAGCCTTTTTGCTTTGTAAAGCAAGATAAGCTGTAGCCTCAACATTTTTTCCCAGATTTATAGTTTTTTCTGGGGGAAAAGGAGAAGTAATATTGTTACCTTCTGTAGTCATCCAAGATTTAGATTGCAAAACCATAACTTCTTTTTCCATTTTTTTTATGAAAAAGTTTGTAAACCATTTTACAAAAGGAATATAATCTTGAGTTATACTCAAATGGTTATAAAATTCTTCTTTAAACTGGGCCAATTCCCAAGGTTTAAAAGTTTTAAAATACCATTTCCTAAATTCAGAATATCTTTCATGTCGAAACTCATCATTGATGAGTTGTCTCCAAGCACTACCAGGTCTAAGATCCATAAAACTTAATCTTCTTGAAGATGAAAACTCATCTCAGATTGAGTAGGAGATTTCCTAATTTCAAAATTGCTTTTTTGATAAATTCCCTGAGGAATATTATTATTACTGATACAAATATTTTCAACTGTTTCAATTTCTTCTCTAATTCTAGAAGTAGATGCCCTGCTAGGAACAGAATAGTATTCATTTTCTGATTGTCTTTCAGACAAAGTTCTAGTAAGTCTACAACTTTTGTGAGGGTTGAATTTAATTTCAACATCACCCTCAGCAGTTTGAATTATTTGATCTATATCCTTATTAAGGATGGGTTCAGGTTCAACTTCCTGATTTAATGACCAGGATTCTGGGAATGTAATTTCATTCCATTTAATCATTCTATTTGTGGCTACATTAGAAGTTAACAAATTTGTCTGAACTAATGTAGTAGTACCAGGAAAACTAATTTGTTTTGCCTTTGGGTTTAAAGTATTTAATACTTTATAATAGATTCTATAACAAACAGCAATAATTTCACTACCCTGTTTGTAATTATAACCATTTGTATGAATATTAAGTTGTAAAGCATCATATAAATGCTTATCAGTTAAAGATAAACTTAAGTTTGGGGAAACATCAAAATAAACTGGCCCATGACAAAGGCTAGTTTCTATAACAGCAGCTAAAGATTGTTTAAAATCATTGCATCTGCTATCTCTAACATATGCCATGATACTAGAGTTTAAACCTAATAAGGTTAAAGGTTTAAAAGCAATTTGTATTAAACCGATATGAATAAAATTATACCCTTTAAAAGGTTGTAAGTCTTTCTTACTTAATAATTTAATAGTCTGGTTATCTCCAGAAATTTGAACAGTTTGTTCTATAGTTTTTACTGCAAATCTTGCAGATATATCAAAAATACCAAATTTATAAATTTGTTTAGGGGGGACAGATGGAATAATCCATTTATTTAATTTTTCAAGATTCATGGGATATTCCATGAGTTCTTCATTTTTTATATGATTATTATCATCATTATTATCCATAAGGAGAGGATGAATGCTAAAATGTCATGGTTAGCTAAATACTATAATTAAAATTCTCCTAAGATAGATCTTACTTTTGATATACTATCCAAAGTGCCAAACTTCAATTTTATCAATAAACATCTTCTAAAAGATGGACAAAATGGTTTTAACAAAAAAAATCCTCAAGCTCTTAGGCACCAAAACAACGGCAACACGCCTTAGACATGCCACTTTGAGCGAGAACATTAAAATCATTTCCTAATAAAACCTTGAAGTTTGATTCGATGAATAGTAATCAAGAGTACTACCTATCTTACTTGATTTTAATTAAGCATTTAACCTCCCATGACAAATATTT
>Ga0209282_1002264_pt1 | contig 11026 bp, 11 predicted proteins | sample Mtrugardesep15_FD_187529 | JGI IMG/M metagenome (GOLD analysis project Ga0209282, IMG submission 187529) | Root nodule microbial communities of legume samples collected from California, USA - M. trunc garden sep15 (SPAdes) (version 2) | ecosystem: Host-associated > Plants > Roots > Nodule...
AATTGACTATCCTCCATCTTCCCAACCCTCCTAATTGGTACTCATACAGGCCTTCTCCACACATACCCAAACTCTTAGAATCTGGGTTGGACCTAACTCAACCACAAAATTTGATTGTAAGGTACCGCCCAAGCTTTATGTGCACTACACAGGTCATATCTCTAGGCACCGGGGACCTAATTCTACCCCTTCACACCCAATACATTGAAGGTGTAGGAGTCTGCAATGAAGGATACTCTAATGCTGCAATTAGGTGGCTAGGGCGGACCGCAATGAAGGCGGAATTTCCAACACAAACCATTTAAGACGAGACTCTACAATCTTTCGACATTAATGTAGCTACTACAATTTTATTTTGATGATTGGATTTTTCCCAATCTTGTCTTGTATAACCACACATCCATTATAACATTCTCCCCTTTGAAACATTACACATACCTGTTTGATTTTGTTGAAAAAGATAAAACATGAGAGAATCTGTGTGTTACTCAATAGTGGGAGTAGACAAGTCCCGTAAAAGCATGAATCAAGTAGGAAGGAAAACAACGATATTCTTAGAATTCTGGTCAGGCCTAACTCAACCCTACAAAACCAGCTTGTAAGGTGAGAATTGCCCCCACTTATAAACTTTTGCTCCGACTTATCTCATCCACTACGGGACTCTTTAACACCCCCCACTTCTAAACTTATGTTCAGGCCATATCTCATCCGATGTGGGACCGTATGAGTGCACCGAATTAGTAATGGTTAAGGTTTCTTCTCATTAGGCTTTGCATACCATGTTAAGAAAGAGAAAAATGAGTCTGCATACAACATATATGAGAGAAGATGTGTTTTACAGACGGAGGTTATGTTATATATACATGGTGAAAATAAATACAAATTTTTCTCCCATTCATATTTGTGCATTTGTTATAAGGGAAAATTCCAAGGCCTTCAGCTAACATGCCTTTTGTGGGGTTTTGGTACTTCCAAACAGAGCGTAAGGCCAAGTGACTTTACCATACATTTCTTGTTAGTATCACCTTTTTTTGGGTGGCTGGGGAGCTGTGTGTATTCTATGTGATTGAACAGGATTGAATTATGTTAATATTTTTTGCCACATTTCTTGATGCTCTTGTCTTTTCCTTTATAAATTCACTTACAAGCCACAGGGGTTGCATACTCTATTTGTATATTATTCATTAATTTGTTCAATGTTTTTTTCCTGATGTACAGGTTCCCAACTTTGAACAGATGGATACAAATGCAAACAAACCTTCACCGAGTTTCAGAATTTGCTGTAACTGCTAATCAAACAGCGGATGATGGCAACCTTGAAGCAAGATCTTCTGTTAAGAGAGTTCGTGAACATGACACGGAGACAGAGTCGGATGCTGATGACATTAATAGCAGTACAATTCCTGGAGCTCTGACAGACTTAAATAGCCAAGGGGTTGAAGCTGCAGACTTCTGGCACAACTCCTCAAAATCTGAAGCTTCTCAACTTGACACAACCATTTTCCTTTCTTTTGATTGGGATAATGAAGAACCATATCAGAAGGCAGTGGAACGGTATTATAGTTAATATTTGTTCAAACAATAGTTTTTTCCCTTGTTATTTACTTACTTTCTTAAAAAAAAAAATAGGGGAGGGAGAATATTATCTTTTTTAAATAGTTAAAGGTTTTTTCTTCCCTTGTTAAGTTTCATTGCATTTGCATTAGAATGTTGCAGACTTGGTGCAATCAAAACAAGATGATACCCTATTAGTTGTTCATGGTTATTTTAATTTAGCTTCATTCAAGGTAATCTGGACTTTGCATTCCTGATTCAGTTTTGTCAACTTCAAATCAGATTGTCATTGTCAAACCTTTTTTTAAAATGTGGTGTTGCTTGAAATAGACAATGGGGAATAATAGAAAACACCCATACTTTCTTAATCACAATCATTTCCTGTACGAAGTCTCTGAACGTTCTTGCATTTTTTTTGTTCAATAGTTTTAGTTTAAGGTCCCTAAATAATTACAAGTATTCTTTCTTAGCAATGTACTTGTGACAATGTTTTTCTTTTGCTACAGACTAATTGGTGAAGGAAAGCTAATGGATGCTCTTGCACTCTCTGACCGTTTTCTACGTAATGGGGCCTCTGACCAGCTTCTTCAACTGGTCATTGAACGTGCAGAAGAGATCCATTCAAATTCTGCACAGCGTCAAGGACATGGAGGGCATAATATCTGGAGCAATAGTTGGCAGTATTGCTTAAGGTTGAAGGACAAGCAGCTGGCTGCTAGACTTGCCCTAAGGTGAGTAAATCACTTGATCATATGTATGTATAATGGGATTATTCTTTTGACTGTTGAACTGCTTGACCTGCCCTAAGGTGTACTAATTATTTCATGCTATTGATTTTGGGAAATGTGAATGGATAGAAGGTTATAAAATCTCGTGACCTTCTGTTCCTTCAATTAGAGATGTGAAACCATTTGTGAACTTTCACCGCAGTGACGGGTCCAGAAATTTTAATAAGTGGGGTCAAGGTTATATCATAAAAATTTATACAAAACTATATAAACGCGTAAGCGTGAAAAAATTATGTAAATTATGTTTATAATTGCTTTAAAATATTGGTTTATTTAAAAATATTTTTTTATTTCTAGCGGAGTATGAAAAATATAACCCTAATTAATTATTTTTTGAACCACCAGCGTCAATCACAGAGCCTTTTTCAACAAATATAAGAATAGTTTAGAATATAATAGTAGTTTTATGATCTTGCTAACGATATGCTCTAAGCGAATTGGTTAAGATTTCATAAAGGAAAATTTTATTTTAAAATTAAGCGTTATTTTTATCGATATAATAATTATAACAACTTTTTATAAGAAATAACTTCTTTTGATTTCTTAACAAGTGTTCTTAGAACACTCATTATTAGGATCCTTCTTAGTTTTGTATTTTTTTGTAGTGTTATGAATGAACAATATAAAAACAATAATACTATATAAGTGGGGTCAAACTACATAAATATCTAATTTTAGGTTAAAAACACAATTAGCAAGTGGAGGCAAGTGGGGTCGGGTGACCACATTGCCCCCACATTGGATCCGTGCCTAACAACTTAAATTCTTACGTGAGGGAGTTGATTCTTAACATGGTATCAACTTTCACAGCCTCTGACCAATTGGTTGTAAATTCAATCCTTGCTTCCACAATTTCTGTAATTAAATTAAATTTCTACACAAAGGATAGTGGGCTTTTTTATTGTCCATGCTTCAATCTCAAGCGGTTTTGCATGAAGGGGACATGTGGGAATCTATATTTGTCACAACACGGTCATGTTCAAAATTTGCTCGTATCAAATTCTTGATTTATATTGAATAGGTAAGACTCTTTCTAAAGTGAATCTTTATGGAATAAACTAACATAACAAGGTAATGTCAACTTTCTAAATAAGATGATTCACTCCCGGGTATGTTATGAGATACAGAACTATTCTTGGGCGTCCACCTCATAACTTAATATTTAGGAGGTGAATATATCGTTTAGTTTTATTACATGCTTATAATTAGGAGTTTATGATCATTATTAAATTGTGTTGTCCAGTATCTTTTTCAACCTCTGACATCACTTCTAATTTTCTTAATTTCATAATAGATATGTTCACACATGGGAACTAGATGCTGCTTTGGACGTTCTCACAATGTGCAGCTGCCATCTACCTCAAAATGATTATACTAGGGAAGAGGTGCGGAAGTTACACTTATTTTTCTTTTAATACTGTATTGTTATATTAATATTTTCTTGCATGAGGCATGGATATTTTTAAATAGTTGCTATATCCATACATATTATGTATCCAATATAACTTGCTGGATATGCTTGGGTACACACCCTCCCTTTTATTCTTCAAATTTCTCTAATAAATGCCCAGGGCCGACCCAACTGTTATTAGGCCCAATATGAAATCTGATGCTAGTTCTTTTGAAAGCTAATCATAGATATTTTAAAGAAAAGTATTTTATTTTTATTTAAACTATTTTGTTTTAATTTTAATTTTTTCCAAAAAGTATGTGTGTACATGTAACCCACATGTAAGATTTCATATAACTAATAACTTGGGATTCTAATTATTTTTCTTGTTAAACTTAAATAACAAAATAAATAAATTGGTGGCCTCCATATCCCATAAAAAAAATAAAAATTGGGGTCCAAAACCCTATATTTATCATTGCTCTATATTGCTCGAGCCTAAGTACAGGAATCCATGCAAAAGATCAAGTTTTGTTCTAAATGAAACAAACTAATTGTCCATTCCTTCAAATCATGTGATCTATTAATGTATTTTTGCATACTACATATATTTAGGGAGTTTGTGAAACGTGGGATTAATTTATTTTGATTCACTACTTTGTTGTGTTTGGTATTATATTTCTCCTTACTACACTCATGCCTGTACCCTTGTTTAAATGTTTTAGAAATATAATTTGTAGTATTTCTACTTAGTATGTCATGGACTAATGGTACAAGTACTTGTACCGGTTCCCATACTATTTTTAATCTTAAGTGACATTATTCATTGTAATGCTTAGGTTTTGCAAATGAAACAAGCTTTGCAGAGGTACAGTCACATACTGAGTGCAGATGATCACCATACGAGCTGGCAAGAGGTTGTGATCTTGTCCTTGAACTGTTACACTTTTAATGCATAAAAGCTATGCCAGATTCATCTTTTTCTCCAAAAGTTTATATTGTCTGTGTATATGAGCTTAACTAAACTTTTCTGTAAATGATGGCTTTCTCGATTTTCCTTTCTTATGGAAACTCGATAAATAATCATTGCATTTCAGGTTGAAGCAGAGTGCAAGGAAGATCCAGAGGGGCTGGCGCTTAGATTAGCTGGAAAAGGGGCCGTTTCTGCTGCGCTAGAAGTCGCAGAAAGTGCTGGATTATCAATTGATTTACGGAGAGAGTTGCAAGGGCGACAGCTTGTGAAACTTTTAACAGCAGATCCTCTTAATGGTGGAGGACCAGCTGAAGCTTCACGCTTTCTTTCATCATTACGGGATACAGACGATGCTTTGCCAGTTGCTATGGGTGCAATGCAGCTTCTGCCTAATTTGCGGTCAAAGCAACTTCTTGTAATTAGACATTTATTTAGCATTTTTTTTGGTTGTCTAATGATATAAATTTCTTTAAACTGTATGTCAATGATTTTTGGGATTCCATTTTCATTTCGATGACCATTTCTGTGCACTGTTGAAGGTTCACTTCTTCCTGAAGCGCAGAGAAGGGAATCTGTCTGAGGCTGAGATTTCCCGGCTTAACTCATGGGCTTTAGGGCTTCGTGTGCTGTCTGTCTTGCCAGTGCCATGGCAGCAAAGGTGCTCTTCCCTACATGAGCATCCTCATCTAATTTTGGAAGTGCTACTGATGAGGAAACAATTGCAGTCTGCTGCACTGGTAATTTAAACTTCCATTAGATACTTTCATTAACATGCATTATTTTCCTTAATAATTTATTGGAAGTGCCGATAGCAAAGCATTAGGGGATACCCTTGTCTCATATATGGATAGGTTTTGTCTTTCATTTTTACTTGTTTTCTTGATCCTTCTTGATTGCTTCTCTCTCATTCAATGTGGTGTTTGCCTGTATTTCTGTAGATATTAAAGGAATTTCCTTCTTTACGAGACAACCACGTAGTTACTACATATGCAACTAAGGCTATTGCAGTAAGTATCAGCTCGCCTCCTAGGGAACATCGCATATCTGTCTCAGGCTCCAGACCAAAGCAGAAGGCTAGATCAGGTGCTCCACCAAAGTTGTCTTTTACGAGCAGTCTAAGTAACTTGCAGAAAGAGGCTCGAAGAGCTTTTTCCTGGGCTCCAAAAAATGCCGTGGAAAAAAATGCTCCAAAAGATGTTTATAGGAAAAGAAAAAGTTCCGGACTGTCTCCTTCTGATAGGGTTGCTTGGGAAACAATGACTGGAATTCAGGAGGACCATATTTCATCTTTTTCAGCAGATGGGCAAGAACGGCTCCCTTCCGTTGCAATTGCCGAGGAATGGATGCTTTCAGGTGACCCACTAAAAGATGAAAGCATCCGTACATCTCACAGATATGAAAGTGCCCCTGACATTACACTATTCAAGGTGTATTTCTGAGTTGATCGTCATATTTAATATTGTGTTGGAACTTGGAAGCCTGTAACTAATAATTTGGGTGATATCATCTTAAGAATTTAGTGCTGTTGCTTTGGCATTTAATTGACGTTTTCTACAATTTTAGCTTCTAAGCTCATTTAATTGAAGCCATCATGGGTTATCCCTCGGTGATGATAAGCAAAGTCATTGTAGTTACTTAGTGGCTTGAAAGTGTGTGTGTGTGTGTGTGTGTGTGTATTCTACTGTTTTTATTAGTCTTACTGTCTTTACTGAATTCTTGATTGTGCCCTTTGTAGGCATTGCTTGCTTTGTGTTCTGATGAATCCGTCTCCGCCAAGATTGCCCTTGACTTATGCATTAATCAAATGAAGAATGTCTTGAGTTCTCTGCAGATGCCTGTGAATGCATCTATGGAAACAATTGGGCGAGCATATCATGCCACAGAAACATTTGTCCAGGTATACAGTTTATGTTAGTGGTTAATAAGGATAGATGTTTATTTGTTTAACTTGCACAGGGAAGACAACAACATCACTATCAATTTGCATTGCTGATTTTTTGCTTGCAAAGAAAAATACAACCATCTTGATGTGTTGCATATGCAGGGTCTACTTTATGCCAAGTCCTTGCTGAGAAAGCTCACTGGTGGTAGTGAATTTTCAAGTAACTGGGAGAGAAGTAGAGATGCTGATGACACATCATCTGATGCTGGTAGCTCTAGTGTGGGTAGTCAATCCACAGACGAGCTATCTGAAATCTTGTCACTGTCAGATGTTTGGTTGGGACGTGCGGAGCTGCTCCAAAGCCTTTTGGGATCGGGGATTGCTGCTTCTCTTGATGATATTGCTGATGGAGAATCATCTGCTCGTCTTCGTGACAGGTTGGTTGTGGAAGAAAGGTATAGCATGGCGGTGTATACCTGCAAAAAGTGTAAGGTAGACTGATTACCTGCCGCTCTTTTATTTACTAGAACTACTCCATTTCAGGTATTAAAGGTTTTAAAAACAATATTGTCCTTTTTTAGATTGATGTGTTCCCGGTGTGGAATGCATGGGGTCATGCATTAATTCGGATGGAGCGTTACGGACATGCTCGTGTGAAGTTTAAGTATGTTATCTTTTATTTTTGGCGACAATAGTTCTAATTACTAGTATATTTTTAAGTGGCAGGCATAAATAGACTTAAGGTTGGTTAAACATTGTGTACCTATTTCATTTCAGGCAAGCTCTACAGTTGTACAAGGGTGATCCTGGACCTGTGGTTTTGGAGATTATTAATACAATTGAAGGTGGTCCGCCAGTTGATGTTTCAGCCGTTCGTTCTATGTAAGATGTTGTGCACTTTATGATAGTTGTCTTGCTGTAATCTAGTTGGTAAGATATCTCACCAGATCAATGTAGTCAGGATCGAGATCCTACGTAGGATCAGTCGGCCGGTGAAGGAACGTAAAAACGAGCAACGAAACACGGTTCGTAAGTAGGATCGGTAGGTTATTGATAGAGTTGAGAGATATAAACAGAGAATATAGAGGAAAAACAGAGGAACCAAGCAAAAAAAGAGAGAAAAAAAAAGAGGAAAAACAGCGAAAAACAGAGGAAGCAGGGAAAAACAGAGCAAAAACGAACCGGAGTAAAGTCAAAGCACTGTTGAGGTGCCGTGGCAGGTAGAATCGTCAGATCCTACGAGCCAGCACTCGATCCTGGCTACATTGCACCAGATGGATAAAGTATTATTACATGCTTTCCTGTACTTCACTAAAACCTAAATGTGTTTAGGTTCTTTTGTAAGCATTGCTTGCAATTTTATCTGGAATAATGAGCTTAGGAAATAGACCACGGGAAAAATTGGGAATATAGAAACCTTTAGTGTTGGTCATTGCACAGAAGTAACATCTAATTGTATTTGTCTTCAGGTATGAGCATCTAGCTAAAAGTGCGCCCACGATTCTGGATGATTCTCTTTCTGCTGATTCATATCTTAACATCTTATACATGCCATCAACGTTTCCCCGTTCAGAAAGGTCTAGACGATCTCAAGTATCCGCAAACAACAATTCTACATATAATCGAGACTTTGAAGATGGTCCTCGGAGTAACCTGGATAGTGTTAGATACACTGAATGTGTTAATTACTTGCAAGATGTAATCACAACTCTCCCTTATCTGCAAATAATCGGCTCACAAATGCTTTCATTATTAAGCAGTTTGCTATTTTTTTTATCATATTATATAGCTATGCTTCGGTTTCAAGAATGTGTATCATACATTTTCGTGCACTTGTATAAAGTTTAAGTGTGTTTTTATGGTTCATATTATTTCTTAAACAAAAATGAAAATTTTTAACGCCATTTTTGGTGGTTGTTATATACTTGTAAGTTTTTTTTTTTTTATATATACGTTTTGAAGTTTATTTAAAAGGCGTAATTTTTCCCTTTCAATTTGATTCTAAATTCATTTTCCTAATTCTTTTTTTTGTTTTAAATTTTACAGTATGGTCGTCAGCATTTGCTCCGTTTTATGTTTAGGCACGGTCACTACCATGATGCTTGCTACTTGTTTTTCCCTCCTGATGCTGTCCCACCACCACCACAGCCATCAATCATGAGTGGAATGTCTTCTTCATCACCTCAAAGACTAGATTCGTTGGCAACTGATTATGGGACAATTGATGACCTATGTGAATTGTGTATTGGTTATGGTGCTATGCCTATTTTGGAGGAAGTAATTTCAACTAGAATATCATCAACTGCATCCCAGGATGCAGCGGTGAACCAATATACTGTTACAGCCCTTGCTCGTATATGCCTCTATTGTGAAACTCACAAGCATTTCAATTATTTATACGGCTTTCAGGTAACGTTTTCCACTTAATTATGTAATAACGGGTTGTGGGTAATTATAAAATTAAAATATGGGTTAAATATTTACAAGGGGGTAAACTTATGTTGGAATACAATCAGAAATGAGTTTCATACTCTGTGGGGGGTTTCAGGAAGTTCTTCTCACCCTTGGCGAGAAGAGATGCAGTTTCCTCTAAGATCAAGACCCCCACAAAAGATTATAGAAAAAACAACTATGTAACTCGATGTTCTTCAAAGTCTGTTAGAAAAGAAAATCATATATATTGATATCTTGATATTATACTAGAATTTCTTGGTTTATCCCTAGGATCAGTTTCAATCTTAGCTTATCATAGATTATTTCATAGGATTAATTTCCATATCTCTTACATTATTATTTGTTTCCTGATTTCTCTATTTATTTATTTATGGTTGAGTCTATATCTGTATAAACAGGGATTAGTGTTTCGTATTTTGTTTCAAGTTATTATCAATAGCATTCAAAATTGTTAATATTTTCTCTCATCATTTAATCTAAAACCCCGCAGCTTCAACATTGAATCTAGAATTTGGTTTGATCCTTTGTGACCTGTCTCGTCACATTCTGCTGCCGAATTCCCAAAAGTTTGAGAATGTAATAATACTTTCCCTTTTTCCGGTCACAGTTACTTCCAGCGACCATCGTCGCCGCCCGGCGCTGGCACCATCTGTTTCCTCTCTTTCTGACGACCTTTTCGGATAACAACACCATCATGACCGCCTTCTCAAGACTGGCTAACCACCAACTTACCACAAAGGGCCTATTAACGTGCTCTCGCACGTCCCACCTCCAACTTCCTGGCATTCCAGCGCCTTAGTTGCCCGCCACCAGTTTTGTGCCACGGGTAGCAAGGCTCCATTACAACACCCCCCTTTATCTCTCCTATTTTGGACGCATTTTTCTCTCCCCTTTGACCAATCACGACTTCCCGTTGATACAGCCGAAATACAGTGCTTCTTTTGTTTCTGCAACTTTGTCTTTTGAGTATTGTATCTTTGTTGTTGTTTGTTGACCCCATTTTTGTCCCAGATGCCTTAGCCTCATCATCGTCGCAGATGCAGTTCTCAGACTTATTTTAAAGTTAAATATTGAGTCCTCACTCTTCAATACTGTTGGTTTGAAGTTCTCGATGCAGTTTTGAGAAGGTCGATCATGCTTTGTTTGATTGCTTTCCATGAGTTTCTGTTGGTTTTTTTGTGTCTGCTTTGTTTGTGTGTCACCCAATCAAAGATATGGCGTCAGAGGCTGTCTGTTCTTGATATATTATTGAACAGTGTTGTTAATAGAGGCTATGGCGCTATTGCATGCCGGAATTTGAACAAATCACTTTTTTTGCGATACGCTATTTAGTACCGAATATTGTTAAGTACCGGCTACAGCAGTACTATAGCACTATTGTGTAGCGGAATTTGAACAAACCGCAATTTTCTGCAATCCACAGTTGACAACATTGCTATTGAGCCACCCACAGATGTCTAGTCATGCAAATTTCACGCTTCAGATATCCAGGTCCAGTCCTTAGTGAGGTGGGTTGAGACTTGACATCCCACGTCAACCAGTTATATGGCCAAATTAGTGGTTATCAGTGGTAGGCTTTTAACTTCCAAGCCGATTTGGTACTGTTAAATTAGACCCAAAATTAAAAAAATCTGCTACCAAATGTCACTAATTAATCGTTCTCTCATCGTTGATACATTTGTATAATTTTTTAAGTTGGTTCTTGTTTGGTTTGTAATCAACACAATTATTTGTCATAATAGCATTGAAGCTTTATTGTAAATTTTATCTGTAGTGCTAACTTATATTTCCTGTATGGAACAAATTTTTTTATACCCAGAACTCATGTTCTTGTGTTCTTTATGATCTGTAATTTTCTCCCCCCCCCCCCTCTCTCTCTCTCTTGGGAAATGTATTAGGTTTTATAATGTTCTCTTCTTCTGTTCAGGTAATTAAAAAGGACCATGTTGCCGCTGGACTTTGTTGTATTCAGTTGTTTATGAATT
>Ga0209282_1002265_pt1 | contig 11017 bp, 5 predicted proteins | sample Mtrugardesep15_FD_187529 | JGI IMG/M metagenome (GOLD analysis project Ga0209282, IMG submission 187529) | Root nodule microbial communities of legume samples collected from California, USA - M. trunc garden sep15 (SPAdes) (version 2) | ecosystem: Host-associated > Plants > Roots > Nodule...
AGAGAGAGAGAGAGAGAGAGAGAGAGAGAGAGATGGACTCACCGTGAACGGTGGTAACAGTTCTGTTTCACCGAACACTGACGAAAACGAAGTACTAGTTCGTATTCGGCTAGGGAGATAGAGGAAGCAAAGCACGAGCACGCTGTTGAACAAGATTTGAGTCATCCATGCTGGCCCAGTAATATGTTATATGGTTCTTATCTGCACCTCCTACTGTTTCTATTACACGCCCCCTTCTGAAATCTCTGCATGTAATATGGGGTGGCACTTTGGTGACATTAATGTCACCATGACATTAAATCTGAACCACACAACAGTCAAGATAGATGTGTTGTGTGGTCCAGATACAATGACAATATGTGTTGTGTGGTCTAAATTTAATGTCACGGTGACATTAATGTCACCAAAGTGTCATCCTATAATATGTCGGTTAATTAGTTTAGATTTGCTTTAATTAAATTTATAATTTATTTAATAATGAAATTATTTTATAAAATATAAACAACTCCTATAATAAGGAGAAAAGAATAACCATTAAAAATATGTAAATACAACATTATTTTAAGATAGCAACCAACTTTTTGTATAATTTATATCAATTATAAATGGGATGTACACTTTTGAATTGGATTTTTCTTCTATATTTACCCTTCATTTAAAACTATTTTAGCATTTTTGTATTGTTATTTTTTTGTTTTTTTTTGGTACAATTGTATTGTTTAAATTATAAAAAAAATAATGAAATCTCATTAAAACGATGACAATCCACAACAATAGAAATAGGAGAAACAATGCACAAGAATAAAAACAATATTAAACACTATAAAAAAAACCTTATTTTAAACTTATGTAAAAATAAATTGTGTTTTGACATAGCACTTTTTCTTTCAATTTTATGTAGCTTGTACTTAGAACGAAATATTCTCTAATGGTTTAATTAAATACTTGTCTTTTTTGTTAAAGAATTAAATATTGTCTAATGGCTTAGTTTTTGACAACATTGTTTAATGGTAAGATAGGTGTTTGACTAAGAGATCTCGAGTTTGATTCTCACTAATGTTTTTTGAGAAAATGTAAAATAAGTAAGTGCGCATTTTTTGGTTACAAAATTTTATAGTGAAGGGATAACATTTACAAATGTATTTACATTTACCTTCCTCTAAAGGTACTAATGAGACTCAAACTGAAATCTCTCGGATTCAAGATCTGTTTTTTTACCACTAGACAAAACGTTTGAAGTTAAATAAGTAAGTGCACTTCTCGACAAAATTTAGATATACAAAATTCTAAAATAAATTTATAATATTTGTTTTTCTTTCAAAATTATATTTATTTATACTAAAAAAAATTTCTTCTAAGAACATATACTCAGCATTTTTTGTTAATAATGATACTCAGCATTTGTTAGCATTAATTTTAATTTTAATACTTAGAAGCATTTGTTAGCATTTAAAAAATAATAATACAATTATTAATACTCAAAAGCATTTGTTTGTATTTAAAAAAAAAAACATAAAATATGTTTTTGTAAACATATGCGCGGTTTTTGTAAGCAAACAAGGCGAGCCAGCAAACAAATAAAGAGGGAATATACCTGTGTTTTTTGTTCGGTTATCCTTTTTGATTTGACACTGTTTTTTCTCTCTACTCTTAAAACACGCTACGGCGAAGAATCTAGAAACCAAAAACTGCTTATCGGAAGCAGCGGCGGCGGCGACTACACCACCCTGCAACGTCGTTATCGCGGTCGAGCATACAAATTCCTTTGATCAAACACCGAATTTTCTCAACATTCATCTCTACTCTGCACTAATTCATTTTCCGCGTTCCTCTATCAATCATTCCAAACCTTTCAAACCCTAACAATGGCGAATGATGCAACCGAAGTTTCGACAAAATTCGAAGACGAATACTCACCTTCATCAACCGTCATCAAATTCGACCGTCCAATTCCCTTACTCCGAGGACCGTTACCGGCGAGTTCTTCCGATGATCCATCGGCGGGTCCATACGTTCTTGCTTTTAAAGACTCACAAGCTTGGGCTTCTTCATTCATAGCATGCGAGCGGAAGATTGTTCAGCAATGTGAACAAGGGGCGAGGATTGGTTGCGCAATTAACGCTTCTAGCAAGTGCAAGCCTCCTTGGTGGAAGGTTTTGTCAGGTGTTAAACTTGAAGATTTGAAGGAACGAGAGGCTTGTGAAGTGCGCGAGATGGAGGAGTGTTTTGCTGTGGCGAAGGAGAAGTGTGTTGGTTTTGCGAAAGAGAAGTGTTTGGTGCCATTTAGAGATGCGAGGATTAAGGTTGGGAAAGGGGTTTTGAATTTGAAGGAAGCTGTGAAGTTGATTAGTTGGGGTTCAATGCCGATGAATGGAATGAGTACTAAGTGTTTGATTGGTGGTGAATTCGGTGTGACTAATCGAAGGGCCAGTGAATTGCTTGGTTCTGATGATTGCGTAACACGGATTTTGGGTGATAGGCAAGGAGGGACCGAAAATTGAAACAATGTTGAAATGAGGAAGTGCGTCTTGCATGATTTTGTGATCTGCTACTCGAGGTAGAATTTCCATGTTCTAATGTTTGCTTAAAGCTATTGGTTTTGCTCTTTGTTTTGCCATGCCTTTAGTTGAATCAGAGATTATGTGAACTTGCTGGTTTCCTATAAAGGAAATCAAGAAATCCCTATTGCATTTGTGCTTTGTGGATTGTACACATACTCAGGAAACTTGAATGGCAATGTTTGAAATGCTAGCATCGTGGGAAATTAGGAATTTAGGATTACTTGGAATCTATGATTTCTTTACCTGGGTATTCTATGTTTCTATTTGAACAGTTTATATTTTAAATTTGATATCAAAACTTGATTTGAAATCCCAGGAATTGATGTCTAATCTGGAGCTTTGGTTTGTAAATACCAATACAATACCAAGCACCCTTGATTATTTTTATTTTTTTGTATAAAATTGATGTCGTGCAATTAGTGTTAAGGATACTTGGTATTTGCAGCTCGGTCATCTGTCATGATGATCTCTGGATTATCCTGGCATCATTTGTTATGCTCGAAAATGTCAACCATTTTGATGAAGTGTTTTTGTCTTGCATGGTATTTTAACACAATTTTGTTTGAGAATGAAAGAAACTGAATCAGAAAGACAATCAAATAGAAATTTTATTGAAGAGCATTAATTCCTAAATTTTTGAACAACTGGTTGCAAAACTAGGCTAGGGTAGAAGAGACAATGAATAGTTCAAGCCCTGGCATTTGAGAGATTAGGACTCTTCCACAACAATGATCACATTTGATGCCTCCTCTCACATTGGTCTCATTTTGATCCGCTCCTCTACTAACTACCATAAACAAGGTTATCAAACGTGAAAGTCGACCGAACCTTGTTAAATCAATGGCACTCAACTTTTAGCCTTGACTAGTATCCAGGCACAATTTATATCCAGGCACAAATTATGTGCATAGGAAAATATTCAACATTCTAAAATTCGGCAATCAAGTGAATCATAAAACAAACTTTAAATATTTTGGAAGCAACCAATGAACTAAAGTAAGATGAGTTCATTGACCCATGTCCCAACCAATACACAGACATCACATCACAATTTAAAATTGATGGATAAACTCGCAAATTACAAGTTAGGTTCACAACATATCATTTAAAAAGACTATAATAAGTTCCAAAGTCGCAGGATAAATCGACCAATAAGTTGTTTTAAAATTACTAAAGATTCTAGGATGGTGAGGCCAAGTTCCTCCTGTTGAGTGGGGTTTAACTTGATAAAGCTAGGCTTCAGCTCATTAGAGTTGCATTCACTCACCTCATTGGCCTATTGTGTTAATTGCAAACTTACAAGTTACAACAATAGGTTTGCTTCCCTTATCTGCTTTGTGGCTTTGTTTATGTTAGAAGCTATGGGATTTTGACTCAATAGAACATTGATCACCTCTTTAACAAACGGGCTCACGTCGGGATGTTAGATGCATCGATGGAGTCAAGTGCTACAATTGTTAGGTTAATGTATAGTGCATTATGGATCCTTATAATTGAGTAGACCCAACCAATTCATAGACATCATATCACAATTTAAAACAACAACAACAACAACCAAGCCTTATCCCACTAAATGGGGTCGGCTACATGGATCACATGACGCCATAGTGTTCTATCAAAAACTATATTTAGATCCAACTCATTGACCTCTACATCCTTTCTAATGTTTTCTTTAATGGTTTTCTTAGGTCTTCCTCTACCTCTCTTAACCTGACTCTCCTCTATTTGATCTACTCTTCTAACAACGGCATCTACGGGTCTTCTCTCTACATGTCCAAACCATCTAAGCCTATTTTCTACCAACTTTTCTGCTATAGGTGCTACCCCCACTCTCTAATTTGTGAATTTATCCATCAATTTTAAATTGTGATGTGATTTATCCATCAATTTTAAATCACATCACAATTTAAAATTGATGGATAAATTCACAAATTACAAGATAGGTTCGCAAGATAACACTTAAAAAGAGTATTATAAGTTCAAAAACCACAGGATAAATTGACAAATACAATGTTTTAAAATTAGTGAATGTTTGAGGACAGTGAGGCTGATTTCTCCCTGTTGGGTTGTGTTTAACTTGATAAAGCTAGGCTTCATCTCATTAAAGTTGCATTCACTCACCTCATTGGCCTGTTGGGTTACTTACAAACTTACAAGTTACAACAATAGGTCTGTTAACTTTTCGCTTTGTTTATGTTAGAAGCTATGGGATTGACTCAATAGAACATTGTTTACCTCTTTAACAAATGGGTTCATGTTGGGATGTTAATTGCGCCGATGGAGCCAACTGCTACAATTGTTAGGTTAACGTATAGTGCATTATAGATCCTTATCGTTAATAGTTAGTTGTTAGATTAATTTTTTCTCCTTTGTCTAGTTAGTTGTTTGAACCCAGGATCTCCAACTCCTCCTCCCTTAGCTCAAACCAATTGAGCTACCGACCCTTCGGATCCTTATCATTCAGTTGGTGCATTTTGAGCCTTCTAAAAATAAACAGAACCACTGTCATTTTAGGCATGTAACTGTTTAGCGAAAATAAACATTATGTTGTAAACTCGGTCAATTGTCCTCAAACTCACAATTCTATGAGTCTCTGCGAGTCTACCCAAGTTAATGCTGGAGCAATTAATAAGCGAGTTAACTTTTTGATGCTTAGGGTTTGTAACTCGAACAATTCTAAGTTAACTCGAGAGTTTGACCACCGTGATCAAAACTATCCAACAATTGGTTTGTTATTCTGTTACGCTGTGTAACTGGCTTAACAAATTTAGAGGTTTGGATCCTCCACTCTCCTATTTTTCCTTACATATAATTCCTAATTGGATGCTGCTGTTTATCAGCACTCCCGTAAAAAGCCACCTCCTCCTCAATGTGGAAGAAGTTAGGGAATACTCGTTGAATGTTGGATGCAGGTTCCCAACTATTCTCCCAATCAGGCGAACAAACCAATGTAGCCGGACAATTTTCTTTGAGAATTCCAGCCACTTGTATTGGAGCATTTGAATTTTTTACTCGTTAATATCTACTCCCTCCGTTTCACAATACTTGTCGCTTTTGAGGAATTTACACATACCAAGAGATCAAATAAATTTTGTTATTTTTGATGAAATTTTGTGTGTTTTTTCTATAATAACCTTAACTATTTATTATTTCATTCTATTATTTCTCTCTCTGCAATAAATAGGTAAGGGTATTATTGACAAACCAATAATTAATGTTGCATTGAAACTTGAAAGTGACAAGTAATATGAAACAAAAAATTTCTCCAAAAACGACAAGTATTGTGAAACGGAGGGAGTAGTTAGGAAAATATTTCAGGCTGTGTTGGTTTGTGAGTGTAATAAAATGGCATTCAAACAAGCAAGACACATTTTCTAGATGATGATTTGAGAGCTCTTTAACTCTCCCAAGACTGAGTTACTTCACAGCTACTTCACCTCTTACTAACTAACAATCAAACAACTAACTATAGGCACATCCACCAATTCTTCCCTCCCACAAGACATTAGGTGAATAGAATGGATAAAACGACAGCAATTACAAAACACTCTGTCAATACTCATTGTCTCCACCGGATATCATCTCCGCCTTCAACAACCCTTCCTCCTTAATCTGTAATCCCCTCTTCCAGCGGCATCATCTTCAATTGTTTGTTCTTGCATACTTGTCCTGGGTCAAATATATCATTGTAGCGAAAACACAAAAACCCTTTCTTGATATTCCTCTTCTCATCAGTCATACACTTCCAACTGCTCCTTGATAGATGGATCTATGATACCCCTTTAAAAATTATAATAACTGGATTGAAACTTGAAAGTGAATTGAATTTTTTTTGAAGAACCCTAATTCACAAGTTCTATACTGGTGGGATAGTAGAATTGGGCTAGGGCAAATGATATAATGAATAGCCTTACCCTCTGGTATTCGAAAGTCCAAGACTCTCCCACAACAATGATCACACTCAATGTCTTCCCTCTTTCCTCTCTCACTCTTTAAGTCTCTCCCCTACAATCACAACTACAACAGTTAATTGTGCTGTTACGTTTTATAACTATCTTAACTAATTAAGAGACTGGGATCATCTGCTCTCTCTCTCTTTCTTCTCGCATACACCCTCTTAATTGGAGGCCTCTGTTTGTCATAGAACAATGTTAAAGCTTCATAATCTGAATGAATTATTTTATGAAGCCTGTGGCTAGGTAGTAACTTATTCTTCTTTGGTTGGTGCAGAACGCTATCAGAATTACCATCTCATAGATCTTGGCGAATCAAAGTATCCAGGTTTTTCTTCCCTCCAAATTTTGACTTATGTTTTTTTTTTGTTTAAATAAGTTGCAAGGAGGTATTTGTTTGTGTAGTTGCATCATAACTTGAAAAAATGCTCCATAGCCCAATCTATTTTGATGTTTCATATGGTAACGCACAAAGGTTAGATTCTAACCTTTGTATTCTGGAGTTTTACTGAATTGAATCTTTAAATAAAACCTACCATGTACTTCCTTTATGCAATGTTGTCTTATTGTTCTTCCGTTTGGCCAATTTTAACCCTACTCTTTGGAAACCTGAATTTTATGGAATGCAACCATAATGCACAGACATAATGATGAAAGAGATTTTGAAGGGAACTTTAATTATTTATTTCCATATAATGTATATATCGATTTGCTAGGTTAACTCCTAAGTTTCAGACTGACTTGCTCTAGCTGTTTGATTGCATTTGGAATGGAGCTTCATTGTTTGTCTATCAAATAATGTTAGTTTAGTATACATTCTGTCTTACTAGCCATGCTAGTGTCTTTGGTCAAGAGTTCAACCATATGCGGAGATGTGAAACTTGTTGTATGTTGCAGATATTTATTGATTAAAATGCTGGTACTGTCTCTGATTTGTCCTCCTGTTTGTATGTATCTAATGGCTAATAACTTATGGCGCTTTTAATTGAGAAGTTAAACAGTTTAGCAATAACTTTTAGCCACTTGGGAATAGCTCAAGTTATAAGAGACAAGTGGTGGTTGGGTTAGCATGCTTCCCTTTATGAGCGGAATGATGGTAAAGATGGGTATATTGTTACCCAATACTTTATGGGCCAGATCTAGTTTGCAAGTCTTGACCCATTAAATAAAGAGTTGCAGGCCATAACAAAATTTTATACTTCGGATCAATTACAAATACACACACCGCAAATCGATATGGCGAACATCTAGTAGATATCAGTGAAGCCTATAGTGTTGACCATTCTCATTAAAGTTTTTTTTTATTACTTAGCTATTTCAATTTCAAACAGGGACATTTCAAACATTTTTTGTATATATATAATTTTTTTTTTTGAAACAGCTAATGTTATAATTGTTAGTAATAGTTAGTATTGTGTTGAGAGTGGAGATTGAACCCTCAACCTCCTTATCACTCCACTTCTTAACTTTCCCACCCTAGCCACAAAACCAACTTTATATCCCTATTTTTTATATCATTTTTACGGAGCATTAGGTTTAGGTTTGTGATTTGACTCCACTTAAAGTTAGTTACTTCTTGAGGTTTACCTGTAGCCGAGGAATTGTTTTGATTTGACTCCCTAGTTGTTGCTTGTAGTTTTTACTTAATGTGAAACTGGGGTATTAGAGTGAGAGACTAATTTTTGAATTATGGATGATAAATTGTATTGATTTGAAAGATTCACACACAGAGTTTAAAGTAACTGGAGTATACATTTAAATGATGTTTGGTTGTTTACCATAAAATTATCGACATGGTACAGCTAGACGATATGTCTTGCGAAATTAAATATGCAGTCCTTATCTGAGTATGATTGGCACGTAGCAATCATATTGAATATGATGTTTGTGGTGGTGATGATTGATTAGCAACCTAATCTAATCCCCAAAGTCTGTTTTTTGGCTATGTCCCTTTGTCCTGTACTTTTCATACATCGCAAAGGGCATATTTAAAGAAATTGGTTTTCTTCTCTTACTCTGGCAGAACGGTGTATTCTGCATATCAGTCCATTTTTTTACCATAGCAATCAAATCTTTTTCTCACCGGATGGAGTCAATTACATAAATCTATTGACATTATAAAATATTTAATGAACTAGATTCCATTTACTGTTAAATTTCTTTGATGGTTTATCCAATAGTTTTTCTCGATTCATCTATGCTTGGTTATTGTACCATGCTTTTCCTCCTTATTGGTGTTTAGAGGGTATTCTTTTGCACTTTCTCTAACAACCTATAATGACTTTTCCATTTTTTCCACAAAGTGGTTATTGTAAATTTTTTCTCTTACAATTGTATTTTTAATCGTGTCTTGCGTAATCATTTATCTATTATAACATTCTCATATGTCATACCATGCTCATTTTCTTGTTTATTATTTACTTCTTTTTTTTGGTGGTGAGTTTATTATTTACTTTCATACAACAATATGAATCTTATTGTTGCGTGAAAAATAAAAATTATATTAACAAATTAGTGATTTTTTATCAATTTTTTAAAAAATATACAGCTTATTATGGATATCGCCGTGTGAATATTGCTGATGCAATTTTTTGTATTAGTACGGGTGGTGGGGATACTAGGTTTCCCATTAATTTATCTTACAATTATTATAAAACAAAGACTGGGTCATCTTGAAAAGGATATTTTCCTTTATTATTTCCTCGTGAGTCGACATGGTAAGGTGCTGCGAAATTGCACTGAGCTAAAGACAACCAGACATTTGTATTGTTTGTCACGTACAAAGTTTTATTTCAGCTTGACATTTCAAAATCAAAATGTCTTTTTCGTGAGATTACTTGTTAGTTGTTCCTTACTGGTTTCTTTTCTGCAAGTCAGAACATACTGCTAAACATGTGAAAAATCAAAAAACAAAATTAGGGACGAAGTTACCAGGTAGTTTCGCTTAGTCAACAAAGACTACCCGTCCTAGTCTTGCAACGTACATAGGGACCACAAAGTACTCCCTTCGTTCCAAAATGACCGACTTTGTTTGATCTTGTGCACTATTTAGATAACATACTTCAATCATATTTAAAGATAAATTATAACATATATGATGTTTACGGATTTGTTTCGATAGATATTTAAAAATATAAATTTTTATAATTTTTGTTAATAGATAATTAAAGATATTAAAGATAAAATTTATGCAACATATGAAAAACAATCAACTTGATTAAGGGGAAGGAGGTAGTGTTTAAGGGGAAGTAAAAAAATATTAGCAAATAATGTTTGTCCTTGTAACAAATAATGTAGCAAAATTACAAAATAATATTTAATTGTGTATTTTGTTATTCAAAATCTAAAAACTATTTTTAATTAATTTTTGTTGATTTTCTATGTCTAAAGATTATTTTGATTAACAAAGTCCAAAAATAAAAGACTGTTTTAAAATTTTACTACATCAAAAGATTATTGTGACTATTTATTACATATTTAGGAGAAAAAAAAGACTATTTGCTCAAAAGAAAAAAATGAACATTAGATATGACAATTCTCTCTTTTTAAACTCAGTGCGAATCGGGTACACATTGTTCTATTGTACTCGTAAGATAGAAAATAGTGTGAATAGAAGAAGTTCCACATAAAGATAAATTTAGTATAAATAAATATTTTTCAAGGCCGGAAAAGGCATTGTACATTTGTACTTCTCCAAAGATAAAGAAAGATGAACAATAAATGTATTGCTAGTTTTAACTTTTAAAGGTCGTCCACATTGGAATATTTAAAATTATTAGAAATTTTAATGATACTATTTAATAATAAAACATCATGACTTTTTTTTATATTTATTGTGTTGGGTTAAGATGGTAACTTGATTGATATCGATTTAATATAAGATATATAATTTATTTTTTGTTATTTTAATTAAATTGGTATCAATTAAGTTAATATTTCAATCGTAAAAATAAAGAGGATCATTAACATCTACTATCACGAGATGACATCTGCAACTCCAACTTATAAATGTGGACAATATTAGAATTTCTCTTTTGTTTAAGAGTTTAATTTTTATAATGTAAAGTTATTTTGCACATACATCTATCCAATGATGTGACAATATATCATGTAATGTATATGTAAAACAACTTTACACCAAATTGCATACAAATTAAATTATTTATTTAACATGTTGTTTATGATATGATAGATAGTTTAGTCATTGGTGTGATCTTTATAAAAGATAATTATCGATTCACATTTTTCACATCATAATTAAGGAAAATGTTAATATGTGTTTTTACGACGCATGTTAGTATGACCGAGTAATTTATTCCCAATTTTCATGTAACTTCTCTGGTGGAAGTCATTGCATCCACTTTTGTTCATACTAGACATAACATGTTTTCTATGATTACCAACCTTTCATCCATAATTATAAGACTTTTTACAAAAATTAGTTTGTCTCTTAAGATTAGACTATCTACAAATTATTAGATGCATCCATGACTTTTTTTTAAA
>Ga0209282_1002267_pt1 | contig 11012 bp, 4 predicted proteins | sample Mtrugardesep15_FD_187529 | JGI IMG/M metagenome (GOLD analysis project Ga0209282, IMG submission 187529) | Root nodule microbial communities of legume samples collected from California, USA - M. trunc garden sep15 (SPAdes) (version 2) | ecosystem: Host-associated > Plants > Roots > Nodule...
TTATTATTATTATTAGAATTATTATTATTATGACTATTATTGTTGTTGTTATTATTATTATTATTATTATTATTATTATTATTATTATTATTATTATTATGAAATGATATATATTTACTTGTTAGTAGTTCTGAGTACTGACCTAATTCACCATTTTAAATTTGTTTTATAGATTTATTTTAAGTTTACTTATTGAGCCTTAAATTTGTGTTATTTGATCTTAGCTATAGTCAATAATATAAAAAGTTGTTGGTTCCATGAATAAATTTGAGCTCTTTGGAATCATCGTTGATTTATTCTCAAAATGATATTGTCTATTTAATGTAAAAGAATCCAATATGTAGATATCTGGATTGTGGTGAGTAATGGATGATGAAATGGTTGCTGTATAATAAAGGATGAAATGACGAATAATAAATGAATATGACCAAATGGATAACTACGATGTGTTAATTAAGAGTGACGAAACACAGTGACAGTACTTTTGCTTCGCAAGTTTTCAATCTAAGGAGGAAATGACAAGTGCCCATAGAAATAATATCTTAAAAAATTGTAATAAATTTGAAAATGTTTTCCGAAAATTATTTTTTTAATGTTTTAATACATGTTCTAAAGTCATTTGTCTGCATGACTTTAATTTTTTTTTGAAAAAATCAAAATGAAATTAAAACACCAAGAATGATTTCATTCGTATAAGGTGTACAAAAGAAAATCATCCTACAAATTACAAAGTTATAGTCTGTTGTCAAAGATATAATAATCCGAATAAAATAATAAGAGAAAAAAAAGCTAGTCCATAACACCCATACACAATAAAGGGTGCCGCCACCGGTCAGTATAACTAAAAGCGGAATGAAACATTTTAGCTTTCAATCAAGCAAAAGACAAAAATTTAACGCTCTCCAATAGATTTGCCAAATCCTTAGCAGTGTGAGAAAAAATTATGGTATTTCTTTCCTTCCAAACAACCCAACAGCCAGCGTGCCAGATCGCTTTGAGAAAAGAATGAGTAAACCGCGACAATCCGGCCATATTACCAAATTGATGTAGATGTTCGCGGACGGACTCTGGAGGTGTGAAGTCAATGTCAATCCACTGATAAATAAGGTGCCACAAACCACCGTAAAAATTGCATCGAAATAGTAGGTGACATGTGGTCTCCGGACAACCACACCCACCTGCACAAATAATGTCATCATGATAGGGGATTCTCCTACAAAGAAGGTTGTCTTTGGTGGGAAGTCTGTTACGAAGTAGTCTCCAAACGAAGATGGAAACCTTTAACGGAACATATTTCAACCAAGCAGCATAAAAAAGGCCAGTCTCTAGTAATGTGTCAGACTTTGTGAAATACTGATAGGTCCCTTTAACCGTATAACCGCTAGTAGGATCAAGAATCCACCGCCACCTGTCAAGAGAAGCATCCTGCAATACAACATTAGACAACAAGGACGAGCATTCCATAACAGAATCCTCTTTCCACGCCAAAAGACGCCTTCTCCACACCCAACCCCCACCGCCAACCCCCCACCCCCACCCAATTATCTGACCAAAAATAAGTGGTACTGGCTCCCCCAACCACCCTACGAACATTATCATCAAACTAACTCCCAACATCCAACCCCTCGCCCCTACGTAAACCGCTCAACATCCTCCACCAAACTGAACTGTTTCCACCCCCATCCTTCAACCGGTCTCCCTCCTCACCGTATCTTGCCTTTAAGACTCGAAACCATAATCCCTCATCAACCAGCATACGCCAACACCACTTCCCTAACAATGTTAAATTAAACCCCTTCAACCTCCTGACACCTAGCCCTCCCTCCTCCTTCGACAAACACACAGTGTCCCAGTTTACCCATGCAATTTTTCTAATATCCTCACCACCCTCCCAAAAAAAATTAAATAAAGATTCGATGGAAGAAATTATACCTGTGGGGGCCTTGAAGAAGGAAAGAAAGTAAACCGACAAAGAAGATAGGACAGACTTCAAAAGAATCAATCGACCACCAAACGAAAGAAATTTGTTCTTCCAATTCGACAATCTAGAGGTTATACTGTTCAAAATCGGTCTCCAAAAATCTAATTTCCGCGGATCCCCACCAATAGGCAACCCCAAGTATACAAATGGCAAGAGTCCAACTCGGCAGTTCAGAACCAGAGCAGCCTCGTACAACCAAGAATCGGAAACATTTACTCCTGTAATCAGACTTTTGTGGAAATTTACCTTTAATCCTAACACTTGTTCGAATAACAACAAAACAGCCCTCATAGAACGCACATTTAACCAACTCTTCTCTCCAATTATCAGAGTATCATCAGCGAACTCAAGGTGAGACAGACAAACAACATTATCGCGCCCCACCCTATATCCATTAAACATCCCAACTTCAATTACAAACAACATAATAACGTTAAACCCTTCAGCGGCCAACAAGAAAAGGAATGGAGAGAGAGGGTCACCCTGACGCAAACCGCGTTCCATAGGAAATTACTCTGTGGGGCTCCCATTAACCAACACTGAAGCCGTTGCTGTTCCGACACATTCCGAAATCCACTTCCTCCAAAGAGTTTAAAAAATAATACAAGAAAATGTTGACTACAATTTTTTTTTAGGGATGTTGACTACATGTCTACATTTTGAATAGAAATTTCTTTTTTGTTATAAGAGTAAATATTTTTTAAAATTTAAAATATATTATTAGCAATCTAAATATTTCACTTGGATTTTGTTAAAAAAATAATTGTATTTTAATTTGATTATATTTATTTAAAAATATTTGTACTTAGATAGAGTAATTAAAAAGTGACATTCTTAAATTTTATTGGTTTATTTTTATAAGTTTCAAAAAAATTGGAGAAAAATGTATTGATATATAATGAATACCTAAAAAAAGAATGAATTGTGTGAAATTTTAATTAGAATACTAAAAGTTTAGGGTGAAATTTTAAACATAAAAGAAGTTAATGGCCAAACTGAAATTTGCTGTAACAATCCCCATAGGAAACAAGCTGTAAAATTTTAAAGTTTGTGGAGATCACCAATTTGTATAAATTAAAAGTTGTAAGGACCATTTTGTAAAAAAATTCAATTAAATAGGGGATCATTTGTAAAATTTGGAAAATAGGTAGGAACTATATGAAATTTGAAACATATAAGCATCAATTTGCATAATTTGATTTTCTTTTATAAAGGATCAATTTGAGATCAACATTTTCAAGAGAAAGGAAGAAAGAAAGGAAGAAATTTTAAATTCTTAGCGGTCGTTCTAATATTGTGTTTCTGGTTCTATTTCAAAGTTAAATGTGAAAATCAAATATGTTCAGGTAAAATAGGGTTACATTCGTTTTTTCACGTGATTTGAAAACAATTTTCATTTAAAACTTAAAATGCCAAAAATAAACTTTTTGTTGGATGATTTTATTTGTAAGCTCACACTTTATATCACCGTGGCTCCCGTTTTCATTAAGAACGACCCCATACATTTCTATGTCTCGTTGTCTCTGTTTCATTGAGAGGCATTGTAGTTCCAATGCAACTTGTGGAAACTTTAGTTGTCGCGCTTCCTCTTAATGGGTGCAACTCTGACAACGATTTTATCATTTCAGTCGACTTTTCCTTTGTCCATGCTTGTGTGGTCGTTGATGTTCGTGTCCTTCGTCCCAGAGTTGGTTTTTCTCCGTCCAGTTAGACAATTCTTCTATTCATTTGATTTCATTGTCTTTGGTTTGATTATGTTATTTCTTGTTGGTTTCACTTGGTCTTAAGACATATCTTACATTATGAGGAACAAGCTATGTGAGGTGTTTTCGAATTTTAAATTTACATATGTGTGGTATGTTATGATTTTATAAAATACCGATCATTCAAATTATGATATTAGAGAAGTATAAGTCAACACAATAATTTAGGAAGAACATGTATTTTTATGATGATAAACTTTACATCATTTTTGGGGTCAAGCTTTGGTGCAAAAAAAGTCATTCAATAAGTACTGAAGTTAATGAATGACAAAATGACTTCGCTTAAGACGAACATATAACTACAAGAAAAAAGTTTGTTCTAATTATACATTTAAATATATATAATTTGCTAATGCTTTTAAAATTTTATGGGAGAAAATTTCTAAAGAAATGTATTTATTTCGGAGAAGATGAGCACCAATTGTATCCTCTAGAGAGGTACCTTGTGATGCTTACAAATAATTATGATTATGATTACTTGTAGGTAATCTTGTATTATACATTTGGATGTCCTTTTCACTCTTTTGGATTTTGTTAGTGACCTTTGAGTGGTGTATAGATCAAATCTTGAGTTTTATTCATCCAATCAATTTGATTCTTATACTCGTAAGTTAATGATAAATCTGAACTTTCCATGTTAAATTTTTCGCTTAACTTTTGCTTAGTTTTTTTTCTTTCCATAGCTTAATTTCCTAGAATCTATATCTACATTTCACATGAAGACATTGAGATTTGAGTCTGCCTTGATCTTGCTATACATTACATAATAAAATCGCCAATGCAAGACGGGTCTAAATGTAAACATACCATTATGGTAGCACTCACATACTACATGCTATTTAAGGGTTTTAAATCATATTCTTATGATTCATTCTCAAACTATTGCACCTCCGACATTCAAAACTCTATATTGTCCCCAAGAAAAATAAGGATTGTGTTAGACCAAATTTGGTTTAAAGAACAAAGCCCTTAATTTTTTATGATAATAAATCATATATGAAGCATTGTTTAAGAACAATTACGATTCTCAAATGTACATTTAAGTGTGCATGAAATTCTAAATACAAAAGAAGTTTTGTCTTTGGACCAAGTCAAAGCACTGGACAAGAAGTCAAAGCTTTGTACTACTGGCCGATCAACATTCTAGACAAAAAGTCAAAGCTTTGGACTTTGATGAGCTCTATGTCATAGATAAAGACAAGATTGTATCAAGAATAAGGTCAGCGTTGTGGTTCAAGTCTCTGGACTGAGATGCTATGTACAAACATCAACTTAAGGGTATGTTAATGGTGCATGCAACGACTCTTTGCTTAGATAGAAAATTTTATTCTGACTTATGCAAAGGACTAATATTCATTAAAAGCATTATTGATGTAAATGAATGACTGCATTTAATCAATGATATCTCAACAATCAATCAGACATTCAAAGACAAGGGATTCTCAACAAACAGTCTTCAGGTTCAACTTTATATAAAAGGCCATGTTTGTTTAAAGAAGGTTACAATGCTTGAGCAAATTCATTTACATACATACATAGTTTAACATATTCATATGTTATGGTAATTATATACGTACTTGTTAATAGTATATACCTTGTCAAGAAATAGTCAAAGAAAAATCATAAAAGTGATGCCCTTAAATGTATTATGCTTCATATCTTTTTCTATTCCTAGAGTTTGCGTAAAGAGAATCATATTTTGTAATACATTTTAGTATCATAGTGATTGATAATATCTCACAGGTCATAGATAAAGAGTTAGAACATCTTCAATGAGGGATCCTTAAGGGTTCCTTACTTAACAAGGACCACTCTCCGTTAAGGACCCCCCATTGGAGGAAGAAAAAATAAGTCCTTATTAAGCAACATACAACTATATAAGGACTCTCTCTCTCCTGGGCAAGTAACGGATCCCACATGTAAAAGAAATAATAAAATATATATTAGTTGATCCCACTTGCAAAAGAAGTAATAAATTATTTTTGTATAATGATGTAAAGTTAGTGAGACTTATTTAAGTACTTTTCATTGGAGTCCTTATTAATGTATTGTCTTTGAAGTCATTAAGTCTTTAATAAATACTTTCATTAAAAAATTATAAACAAGTGATGTGATGTGTTCACGTGAGGTCCATTTAATGAGTTCTTATGAGTGAACTACCATTGTAGATGCTCTTCTACAATTTTGTAGTGCATATTGTGGGCATGTGCCTGCACTATGTTTTTAAGATTTTTTTTTGCAAGGGTATAATATACTATATGTTAACATTTTGATCAACATGGCCCATACTCATCACATAATATAAACTCTACAAATTACTTATCCAACATGATATGTCTATTCAAAGAAAGAAAAAAAAGGTTAAATAATTGTTTAATAACTAGCGACTGTATTACTATCATTCATCACAAACATTTTTTCGCTATGATGCAAGAGTTTAGTTCCTTCCGTTATACTCCACTTATGTTGCTATAGAGTGGTATAAATGAGAAAACCATTTAAAATTTCAAAATACAATTAATCGTAGAAAACAATTATGATGTATTTTATAGTTTGAAAAATATAATAGTCTATATATAGTGTCCCTACTATTCAAAATTCATGAATCCGTCCTTATGTCCTTCTAAAATTTTGTGATAGATATATGAAAAATGCTAAAGAGTGCTCTTAGGACATTAATTAAGCGGACAAATTTAAAAATGTTGTATTGAAAAATATGAAAAATGATAGATTTAACTTTTGAAAAGTTAAAAAATTGCTAAATTCATTGTACACTTACCATTTTTAATTTTCGTGCTCTAAGAACACTGATTAACATAATCTTGAATATATTTATCTGGAGTAATTACTTAATGTATGAATATTTAAGACTTTACTCATTATAACATGACTTACCCTATAGGATTATCGTCTCTCGTGCACTGAAAATAAGCTAGCTAGCTGTAAAAGAAATTGATAGATATCGTGTGTTGTGGTTACTGTGTCGTCAGTGTATCTTCTCATCACTGATTCTCTGACACATTACAGCTGCAAACTAACTTTTTCAAAATAACAAAAACCACAAAAACAAGTATTCTATTCTTGCACTTTTCTCAACTAATTTCCTTTTATGTTTTTTTCTTCTCATTTTTTGCCATATTATATTATTATTTAATTTTCTTCTAAATAGTTTTCTAAATACTATTCTATTCATTTTTCCTTTTTCGCAATTTTACAAAGTGTGACAGTGAAATCATTAATATAAAAAAATACTAATATGGAGTTTGTTAAAGCACTGAAACTTTACTATAAAAGTTGTAATTAAATAAATCCACATGCGGTACATGTCAAAGCACTAGAGACATTACTATAAAATAAAAATGTAAATGATACTTTTCTGTTTTATATTAAATGTCAATTTTGTGATATTTCTTGATTTTACATCATTTGCCATTTTAGACATTTTAGAAGATTTTTTTTAAGGAACATTTTAGATGATATTCATCGTGATATTTCTTGATTTTACATTATTCACCACTTTAGACAAGATATTCAATACAATTTTTTTTGAGAAATATTCAATACCGTTGTAAAAAATGCGTGTAATATCGTTAGTAAAATACTCCATAATTAAGTGGTTGTTTGATTTGGTGGTTAGAGCATAAATATCACTTCTCAATGTTCAACTATCGTGATTTTTATGTAAAAAAAAAACTACCGTGATTTTTGTGAAGCTCAAAATAGTGACTTTGGCCAAAACGTGTGTCTACGTTTGATGCGTCGCAGAAACAAACATAGCATAAAAGTGATCAAATGATTGACTTCAAGTGGTTAATTAATTCTATCAAAAAGCAAATGAATTGAAAAAATTCAAGTTTAATTTCGAGGTTAACAATTATTTTACAAATAGAAAATGAATAAAAGTTAATAATATACAATCATTTTTACATGATAAGTTTAATATAGTTTTTTTTTGTCAGTTTTTAAAAGTTTTAAATTTTTTATTTGCCATTTTTTCTTTGAGAGGATTTATTTGTCATTTATAAACAACTAGTATTGTAAAAGATACTCTTGACTTTTTTCACAAAGAAAAATACTCTTGACTATTTATTGCAAAAAAAAAAATACATAAAACAAAATCATAAATATTTCAATATATTATAAAAATATTCGGTAAATCCTACCAAAAATAACAATATTTAGTCCCTAAAAAAACAATATTTACTTTTTATTATGTATGAACAATCTTAAAAGAACCAAACAAATCAACGTTAGATTAAGGATGACGAAAAAAATTCATACGTTATCATCTATTTTAACACGACAAATTAAAAATAAAAAACCTAACAACTAATCAAAATAAGAATTATCGTCAATGAACAACTTCAAAGTGTTACCATAATAAGAGAATCACCATCCACCACAGTATTGAAAAAACCTATATCACGAGCAAATTAAATTGTTAACTGAATTATAACATCTTAACCTAGTATTTTTGACAAATGAGAACCAAAATGATTGGGACAACAAAGAGGAATTACTTCGATTCAAACGTGATCAACTGAAGCTAAAACAAACTTAGCTAGAGAATGAGCAACACTGTTCAATATAAAACTTCAAAACATTACTGTATTAAGAGAATCACCCTCCACCATAATATGGTGAAATCCCTATCACGAGCAAATTGAATTGCTAATTGAAATTTAAGAGCTTCAATATCCTACTAGTTAATTTGAGATTATCAAGGAGATAAAATAATTATAGAGGCACCAAATTTTGTCTGAGGAATATCATCGATTGAAACGAAATCAAACAAAACTAAAACAAACTTAGCTAGAGGATGAGCAACAACATTACTAGGTTCTCTCACATGTGAAACTAAAAATGATGAAATTAAACAACTAATCAAAGTAATAATTATATCATGAGCAAATTGAATTACTAATCAAAATCCAAGTGCTTCATCGATGTCCAACTGGCTAATATAAGATAATAAGGGAGAAGAAATAATTATAGAGGCGCACAATTTTGTGTGAGGAATTTCCTCGATCCAAATAGAATCAACTGAAACTAAAACAAACTTAACAATGGTACCAACTCTTCGACAAGATAAAGTTGATCTATCCACTTTCTTAGCCAATTTTTTCATTTTTGCTATAGTAAAGAAAGATACAACTTGACTACTATATATGCTCGATCATCACGCCTACGAATCACCTTACGGTGAAACAGGGGAATGATCCTTGGGAGTCCAGTCCTCGTGAGAGAGATGGGAACAAATAGTTCGGTCAACCTCTTAGGGTGAGTAGAAGAAGAATAGTGCATCAAGCATGTATGTTGATGCGCCCGAAAACTTAGAAAGAAAATGTCTGTCTATATCATCTAAAAAGAAGTTTCATAAAATGGAATGAAGAAATCGGACGGGAGGTATTCCTCCCTTTGATATGTTTTTCCTAGCCTTGTTCAGTACCGCGCGAATGCAGAAAGTTTTCGATTAGATTTAGAATGAATTGATCCTCGATAAAAGGCTTGATTTTGTCCAGAAGCCGCTTTATACAAAGAATGCGACTATAAATAGATAAATTTATAACAAATAAGAGTCTCGGATTGGACCAACTTCTTATCTTAGCAACAAAAAGCGTATCGGTCTGGTGGGGGAATGACTGCTTAAGAAAGACATTTTTAGTGAAAACGTACTGATTTAGTAGATTATGTCATGACGCTGACTGAATCCAATCCATAAACCCGAAAACGAAACTAAGTTCGTTCCCTTTCGTCAAGTAGGTAAAGTAGGCATACAAACCCACTTTAGCTGTGCCTTAGACTATACTGGAATAAAGCTAAGAAGGAGGCAAAATGGATAAAGGATAGGGCGCGGTCTTGCTTGGCGCAAGGATCTGCTAATAAGGTCGTATCCATGGTCTTGACTCGCTCATACCTGGCCCACCTCTCTGAGAGGGACTTCCTTGCTATGCCACCATCCTATTAGTTAATTTATTTACCAGTCTGAGGATGCCATAAAAAAAAAAGGAATGACTGCTCAAGAAAGACATTTTTAGTAAAAACGAAAAAATAACAACTAATCAAAGTAAGAATTATCATCAATAAACGACTTTAAAACGTTACCACATTAAGAAAATCACCCTCAATGAGTAACGTCTGTGAAAAAAGAAAAACCGAAAAACATAGTTGTCGTTGATGTGACTTTCGTTCGTGATTCCGCAACACCATACTAGAGATATTATGAATTGCTAACCGAAATCCAAGAACTTCAATGATATCTACTTAGTTAATATGAGATGATATTGAAGTAAAAATTATTATTTTTTATGAATAAATGGTGAGGAAATAAAAAATAAAAGTAATAAAAAAATCATAAATCCTTGGAAAGTGGAAGATTTCAACACAAGAAGACATCTAGAGATTGGAATCGTCCATACAAGTCTCTCTCCTTTCTCTCTTTCTCTCTCCTCTGTCTATCTTTTTCCTCATTCCTTTACTTAATTCATAAATTCATTAATACATTAACATCATCACTCATCGTCATCAAAATTTTCAAGGTGGGTTTGGTTCATTTTTTTATCTACAATAATTTACTACAATAATAATTTATTATTTTATTTTATGGTGCATGATGAGTAAATAAAAACCATCATGTTCATGTTCATGGTGAATTTTAGTTCAACTTAGTAGCATAACAGGTGATTTTTGAATTTTTGATCTTGTTGATGATGTTGGATTTGGTGTTTTTTTTGTTGTCTTTTGAATTTTTTATTTATTTTTGCATCTGGGTCTAACTGAGTTGGTGTCAAATTGGTCTTTTTCATGTCAAAGTGTGTTACTTTGACTTTTGAGCACTTATTTGGTAGAGTGTGTTCTTGTTTTGCGTGTGTTTGGTTTGTGGGTACACATGGTTTTGCCAAAGTTTGTGCCTTTATGATAGATATTTGTGTTACAACTAAAGGGTTGTGATTTGTTTTTCTGTCTTTGTGTTCTTGTGATTGGAATTCAGTTTATATTTTTCAGGTTGAAATTTATGTTTTGGGTATGATTTGTTTTGTACTATGTTTTGGTTATTTGTTTTTCTGTTTTGTGTTTTTTGTGATTGGAATTCACTTTATGCTCTCTAAGGTTGACTGAAATTTATGTTTTGGTTGTGATTTGTTTTGTACTATGTTTTGATTTGTTGAGATTTATGGGGTTGTTGGTTTGGTTGTTATAGTTCAACTGAAGCTGAAATTTTGCTGTTGAATTTGTTTTTTTTTTTTTTTTTTGGGTTTTTGGGGTTT
>Ga0209282_1002268_pt1 | contig 11011 bp, 9 predicted proteins | sample Mtrugardesep15_FD_187529 | JGI IMG/M metagenome (GOLD analysis project Ga0209282, IMG submission 187529) | Root nodule microbial communities of legume samples collected from California, USA - M. trunc garden sep15 (SPAdes) (version 2) | ecosystem: Host-associated > Plants > Roots > Nodule...
CATAAACTATTTTACATTTAACTCATATTTAGCTAAAAAATAATTTTATAATTTTTTATCATGTTAGAAAACATATACATGTCATCTTTATTGTCTTGCACTTCATCGCTCAATCGAATAGCAGTGCGGTAGTTTATACTTTATAGTGCCTTTAATGGATAAACAAAATTGACCAATGGTTGAAAAAAAGTAAGAAAAGAAGTAAACATTGTTGTAATATGCAATCAACCATACTAGGTGAATCAATTAACAAGCTACCACGAAAAACTACTTTGTTAAGAGGTTGTGGTATAGATTACTAAGATGTGTTTGGTTGGAGGGGAATGAGTAGCCAGAGATCATTTTACATTTGAGTTGTTTGGATCAATTATATGTCTTAGTACACACTTGAGTTATACGACTAGTATTTACACCTGTGCGTTTTCATGGGAGAAAATTAATTTTGGAAAGTAATCATACCCACGATTTTGTTTCGGTAAGATACAAACTTTAACACTTGATGTACAACGTCCAGTGGTGGCACCGACCTTTACTCGAAAGGGGAAGTCAGATACAAACTCAAACACTTTATGTACAACGTTCAATAATGGCACCAACCTTTGGTCAAAAGGAGATAGTTCGCAAAGACTTTAAACATTTGGACGTCATGTACTTAAAAAAATAACACGGTACTCTTTTTTTTACTAATCAGTCTAACGGTTAAAAATTCATCTATTATGATAAATAAGTTAAACTCTGACCCCTATATATATTATATAATGTTCATATCAGCTAACGACATAAAGTAATTGTTGCACTTGTTAAAAAAAATTGACAAAAATACTATCAATTTCAATTTTTAATGTCATTTTTTTCAACTAGACCCTTTAGTTAATAACATTTGAGAATCAATAAATAACTAGTTAGGTTAATTTACATATCATATCAACTGAAGACATAAAGTAATTGTCGCATTTGTTAAAAAAAATGGACAAAAATACTGTCATTTTCCCTATAAAGAAAAAACACTGTCATTTTCAATTTTTAATGTCATTTTTTTGCAACTAGACCCTTTAGTTAATAATATTTGAGAATCAATAAATAGTTAGCCAGGTTAATTTGTTAAAAAATTTATTGTTTTTCCCTGGTTTATAATTTTATTTATGGTTAAATAAGTTTTTGGTCTCTATAGATATACCAACTTTTCGTTTTAGTCCTTCTAAAATTTTCATTCAACTTTTAGTCCCTATAAAATTTTCAATCACTACTTTTGGTCCCTAATTTTAAGTTAACTTTTGTATTTTTTTAATGAAATTGTCCATAAATGTATAAATAAATTGTAAAAAAAAATTCCCAAAAATAATTTTTTTTTAACAAACCACAAATTAAATATGAATTTTTAACCGTCAAAAATATAAAAATTCATATTAAATTCATGTTTTGTTAAAAAAAATCTAATTTTTTTTGGAGAGATTCTTATAATATTATGATTTTTTTTTCATAATTTTATTCAGAAATATGAATTCTACTTATGAGTTTACTTTAAAGGATGAACCAAAATTGAAGATGGAAAATTTTGAGGGACTAAAAGTTGAAGAAATCTTTTAAACAAACTAAAATGAAAAGTTGACATATTTATATAGACAAAAAATATATTTAACCCTTTTTTTAATCCGTCTGAAATGGTCTAAAATGAAAAAAATTGTCAAACAAAGGAAATATTGATTATATATGATATTTCAAAAAAAAAAATTATATGTAAAATAAATACATTAACTATAAGACCAATTTTATTAATTTCTTAATTTTTTTTAACTAAATTGACTTTTTCAAAGCTTTTTCCAAGTGTTTGTAAACTAGTCAAAGTCTGAAGCAGAAAATAAAGTTCAGTTCAGAGTAGAGTATGAAAACAACGGATAAAATAAAACATAGAGAGAGAGAGATGACACATGGCAATCCATGCTAGTTCCTATCACAAACTGAGAGTAGTCTAGTCCCACTGAACTTTCAAAAGATTTTCACTATAATCGCTAAGATTACAAACGATGAATCACACGAGAAAGAGACTTTCCTTGCTCAATCACAACTGAAAGAGACTTCTAAAATCTAACTTAATTAAATAATTTTTTTTTTACACTTGATATACAATCAAAAGTGTAAAAAATTAAGTTTAGTTTGGACTCTAAAACTTAAAAATTTCTAAGATATGAAAGTTATAAGAAATTCTCTAAGTGTTTGTGCGCTCTTGATTTTGACAAAGTAAGGATACTTGTAAAAATTCAGAGAGTTGTGTTTATTCTCCAAGTCTTCAACTCATTATACAGAGGAAAATCTGAAAGACGTCGGAGAGTGTCAGCGCAAAAATTTGAGTCCATCAGAAGTTTGATCAGAAACGTTGGAATGTTTCTTTATTTTGTTAGTGTCGTTGAAAGATCATTTAAAATTCCTTTGCTTCAATTGAAATTGTTTGACTCATTCCTTCGTCCTTAAATTTCTTTGTGTTGTTTTATGCACATGCTTAAAAGAAGACAAATTGTACTATCAAATTCTAATAACAATCTTCTATCAAAAGACGACAAAACCAATCAAAGGGTTCTGAAGCTGACGTGGCCTTTAAAGTCTGATAGTCTTCAAAAGTTTCACTTCTTCAGAGTCTTCTGAGCTTGAGAGTGTGGAAATCTTCAGGTTTACTTCTTGGTCGTTAGCTTCTCACTTGTATTCAATGCTTTTAAATGTGCTCATAAACTTGTTCTTTTAGAACTAAAACTTAATTTATCAATAAGAATTTTAATACTACAGTCTTGCACACTTGTACACATATTAATATATCTGATTGTTCTTTTTATACATTGTTATCATCAAAACTTCATAGGTATTGTACAACACCATTTTGGTTCAACATTTTATTAACATTTTTGAAAGGTCTAACTCGACCGACAATATCAAAATTAGTATGTTGTAGAATTTAACATAAGAGCAAATTACACTCACATCTTCTAAGAGAAACTTGAAATACACTCCCAGCTCTTGAAAGTAAAAACTTAAAATAAATTATACTCCCCTCTTTCTAAGAGATGCTTGAATTACTGTCTTCTCCCCCAAGAATTTTTTATGCACTACATTTTGACCCATCTGTAGATAAACAAAAAAAATTACGATATATACAAATTTTGTTCCACCATTCAAAAGAAAATAATCCGTTTCTTTTTAATTTCAATGTCAATGATAAAAAAATTGATTATTTTATTATTAACTAAATTATTTAAAATATAAAATCATTTTTGATTACCTATATTTGATTGTTTTAATAATTCTAAAAAATTAATTTATTTTGCATTATTTTATAATAATTTTTCTTTTAAAATAAATATGATTCAAACAAGGGCGGAGCCACCCCAGCTAGCCTGGGCACTAGACCAGGCTCAGCTTCAACTTTCCTTTGTAGCCAGTCCAACCATTACTAGAACTTTTAGCTTTTCCTGCGGATTTACCTGTGGATTTTTGGGAAAATTCCGTAGGAAACACATTTCCTACAGATTTTGCCAAGGATTTAGGTTCCTAGATGAGATAATACTAGGATTTTACGATCCGCAGGAAAGATATATCCACAGAAAATATGAAACTATCCGCAAGAAATGTGAAATTATCTGCAGGAAATGTGAAATTATTCATAGGAAGGAAGTAACGTTTTGCGATAATTTTTTTGCCCAGACTCTATAAAATTTCTGGCTTCGCCACTAATTCAAATTTTGATTATAAAATGGATCTGCACACATTTTTCATCGTTATGTATGCGTTACAATTTCGTTGTTATACTATTAGAAATAAAAATAAAAAAATTAACAAAGGGAATTATAGATTTTAAGATTAGAGAAGGGAGAAATGTAATTCAAATTTCTCTCGAGAAAAAAGAGTGTAATTTTTTATAATATGTTTTACATGGGAGAGGAAGAGTGAGTGTATTTCAACATAATAAAAGGATGCGTAGTGTAATCTAAACATTTTTAAAAGGAGAAAAATGTAATTTACTTTTATCATAATCACTCATATTTGAACCTAAAATTTTCTCTTTAAATGTACTTCATCGGGTCTTCCTTTTTTTAAATTTATTGAATAAAAGGAAAATTCTCTTTAAATGATGCATCTCTTTCTTAATGTAAAATAAAATTAAGAAAAATAAAATGAAGTTTCTCTTTGTACATGAAAAGTGAGTAGTATGTGAGCTTTCCTATGGTTGCAACTGAATTTGAAATATGGTAGAGTAAATGAATGAACGTTGATAAAGAAGAAAAAGAAAGTAGAGATGGTTGGAATAGAACGAAAGTGGAATAGTGAAAATGTGGAAGAATTGTTCGGCATGGTTGGGTTTTCCGAAACAAGAGAAAAAGAAAGAAAACATTATAAAATCGAGACGAGAATAGAATGGCCGCATATAGTAGCGAATATTAAAGCAAGTGTGATCCACGCGTTTCTTTTCACACACACACACACCTCACCATATGCAAATGCAACATTAAATTCTTCCTTCTCAATCCCTGCAAATACCCTACCACCACTCTACTCATCAGCTTTTCAACGAACCCCTTCTCGCCACGTGTCTTGTTAGGTCCCACTCTTGAAAATGATCTTTCACGTGACCAACACGATCACTACCTTTCCCCTTTCCCATCGAACCGGAGAGAGAGGAAGCCTGTAGTAATTAATTTTATTTAATTAATCACTCCTCTTAATCTCACGCGTCATTTTCATTTCCAACATCACTCCCTCACTATTTACACACACACTCTCTTCATCTTCCTACTCCTCTACTACATCACATTTACATGCCATTCTCTTCTTCTTCTTCACATTTTCTAACCTAAAACCAAAACCAAAACCAAAACCAAAACCGTTTTTAGTTTTACACATTCAGTATTCACTATGGCAGCAACATGGTCTGATTCAACTACTCAAAAACAAAATCGTCCATCTCAACAACTTTACGTTCCACAATTCCGTTCTAACCCAAACAACAACAACATTCATCCATCACCTTATTACAACAATCGAACCCATTTTCCATCTAACGATTCACCTCACTACAACCCTTTCAATCGCTCCACTCCTAGACCACCACGTGGCAGAGGTAGTTACGGTTTTGGTCATGGTTATGCTCATGCTCCGCCACGTCATTACTCTCGTCCTGAACAACCACAACCACAACAACAACCACGCTACTACGATCCTTCTCAAAACCGTTCACCGTTTGAAACAAACGGTGAAAAAGTTGAAAACGGCGTCGTTGCGAATTTTGAAGCGTATGAATCGATACCGGTGGAAGCGACGGGAGAGAATGTTCCACCGCCGGTGAATCTATTTGCGGAAACGGAGCTTCATGAAGATTTGAAGAATAATATTCAGAGATGTAAGTATGTGAAACCTACTCCGGTTCAACGTTACGCGATCCCCATTGCTGTTGCTGGTAGAGACCTTATGGCTTGTGCTCAGACTGGCTCGGGTAAAACGGCGGCGTTTTGTTTTCCGATCATATCTGGGATCATGAAAGAACGTTTAGCTTCTGGTTTGTTGCCACGTGGCGCTGGTGATGGTTCCGATGTTGCGTTTCCCACTGCACTCATCTTGTCTCCAACTAGGGAGTTGTCTTGCCAGGTTTTTGTTCTTACTTCTCTATTTTTCATTGTCTTTTTAAATTTAGATGGTGTTTTTATTCCGTAGCACCGAAACTTCTGATAGAAGTTATACAACATCGACTCTGACACATGTGAATACATTTTATTACTACCAGTGTTGGTGTTGGTGTCTGTTTGTGTTGGTGCTTCATAGGTGTTTAGTTCAAAATTGCTTAAATCTAATTTGTCTTCTATTTTTTAATTATGTTTTGAAAATGAAATTGCTAGATACATGCTGAGGCGTGTAAGTTTGCACACCAAACAGGAGTGAAGATTGCGGTTGTTTATGGGGGTGCTCCTATTGGACAACAGGTTTGTGTTCTTTTTTTTTGTTTGTTTGCTGGTTTGTGTTTTAATAGTGTTGTTGATTGTGATTTTTTGTTTGTATGTGTAACCAGTTGAGGATTTTGGAGAGGGGTGTTGATATTTTGGTTGCAACTCCGGGGCGTTTGGTGGATTTGATTGAGAGGGAAAGGGTTTCTTTGAAGAAGATCAAGTATCTTGCATTGGATGAGGCTGATCGGATGCTGGACATGGGTTTTGAGCATCAGATTCGTAATATTGTTCAACAGATGCACATGCCTCCTCCGGGTGAGAGACAGACATTGCTTTTCAGTGCTACATTTCCTGATAATATACAGGTTGGTTACCCTTGTGATTTAGTGTTTGCTACTATTTCCTTTGTAATAATGTTCTAAATGATTCAAGAATTGTTTATCGTATATGGTATAATGTCTAGTTGGTATGTCTTGTGATGTAGTATTTGATTGGTTTGGTAATTGTATAATGATAATGATTTCATTGTACGTTGCTTACTGCAGAAGCTTGCATCTGATTTTTTATCAAACTATGTGTTCCTGGCTGTTGGAAGGGTTGGTTCAAGCACTGAACTGATTGTACAGAAGATTGAATCTGTACAGGATATGGAGAAAAGAAATCGTCTTGTGGATCTTCTCCGACGTAATGTAGTCAATGGGAAGGTAAAAGCTAGTTTTTTAGATTGTTGATGCGTATAACTATAATTATTGTAGCTAGTATACCAGCTGTTTTTGAAGTTTTATGTGTTTGATAATTTGTTTTTTAATGCAATGCAGCTTGCCTTAACTCTTGTATTTGTTGAAACAAAGAAAGGAGCTGATGCTTTAGAAAACTGGTTGTGCAGAAGTAACTTTCCAGCTATTGCTATACATGGTGACAAGGTTCAAATGGTTAGTACTTTGTATCTTTTGTTCTTTTGCTTTAATTCTTCCATATTCTTTAAGTGTATTCAATGTGAGCCATCTGTCTGTTTGTTGTATTAGCTACTGTTGCAGTGGCTTAGGCTATATTTGTTATGCTGTTTGTGGTCCCTTATGCATGTTATGTTGTATTAGCTACTGTTGCAGTAAATTAGGCATTCTTTATTATGGTATTTGTGGTCCATCGTCCATTTTTATGCAACATTTTGATGATACAATCTGAAATCTAGTGTTTTGGTGTTGACATCTACTTTTTATTATTGCACCACTATGGATTTAAACTTTTCTGAAATATTAATGACATCTTTTTTATGATTGCACAACTAAGATTAATTTCAACTTTACTGAATATAAAGTTGTTGTTTGTGATATTACGTGAACATTCATTGTTTAATTTATTGGTGCATTATATTTTAGGAGCGGGAACGAGCCTTGAGATCTTTTAAACGTGGTCTTACTCCAATAATGGTTGCAACTGATGTTGCTTCTCGAGGATTGGATATCCCTCACGTGGCTCATGTTATTAACTTTGACTTACCAAGAGACATTGATGACTATGTACATAGAATTGGTAGGACAGGCCGTGCTGGTCAATCTGGTTTAGCAACAGCTTTCTTTAGCATCAAGAACATGCCTCTGGCAAAGTCTCTTGTTGGTCTTTTACAGGAAGGAAAACAAGAAGTACCTGCATGGCTTGTCCAATATTCCGAGTGTTCAGCACCTGGTGGACGCAGCAGCGTTGGATCTCAACGGTCACCCTGGAGAGGCAATTATGGAGGCCGTGATTTTCGGAATGCTACCGAACCTGGAATGGTGGAGAATTATAACAACTACAACAGTAATTACAGCAATTATGGTGATAATGGATTCCACAATGTTTCTGAACCGGTGCAGAATTACAACTACAACGGCACCTACAACAATGGAGACCATGCTGCCAACTCATATACTGATGCCTCTTTAGATGTTACAAACTCTAACAACGATTGCTCTTTTGATAACACTAATACAGTGGTTGCTGGTGGTTACAATTACACCGATGCTGGTTTATTAGAAGGTAGTGATGGTACAAATGGGCCATGCGGTTATGCATCTGTTGTGCCCACTGGATGGGATTAACTAGGCTAATATCTTGCTCATTGCATCCTTTTTGCTATTGATTTTGATGGATAAGGAAACTTTGTATACAGTGATGCCGAAGAGCAAATAGCTTGTCCCCTAACTATAAGATAGTTTAGAATTTGCAGCCCTCTGTGGTATTGAATATTTTTTGGCCTGAGCCCCTTGATTTTTTGGAACTTATAATTCAGTGGGTGAGCTCAACTTGTGGATAGATCATTTGCTTTCTTGAATCTTACAAGTGATATGAAGGATGATCTATATTTGTGGATTGGAGCATTTATCGTTTGAAGTGTTTACTTTAGTTGTACTACCATTTATATCTTGCTCTTTCATGGTCATAGCTATTATATAAACTCTTCTATATACCATTCCTAATAGTTTATATGCAGGTTTGATGTTTAGCTAAAATGATAATTTTTTTATATATTAAAAACAATATGCGTACTGTATATTTGAAAAATATCCAAGTCATGTGGCACAGTCGTCCGTAAAGTTGCAAAAGAAATCTATATTTTTTATGAAATGCCATTTATTCTGTACCACAATATGGGACATATTTGTTTTCATCTATAGAGGTCTCACGTCACGTAATCTTGTAACAGATCTAGCACTATTACAAGTATTTGTATAATAGAACTCAGTGTAAAGCAATATGCGCAGAGCCTAAAGTTATAATGCCGTATCTGTTTTCTCTTCCTAAGCACAAAAAATATTATATCCTTTGGAAAGAATATATGGAACACGACTAGTAGCTACTACTAATTTTCTTCATTTTCAACAAGTAACCTCTTGCAAGCTTCGTAACACATGAAAGAAATCCCAGCAGCAGGAACTAATTTTAAGCAGCTTGGTCCCAAACCTCTATACAACCCTGCAAGCCCTTCCTTTTCAAGTATACTCATGAGGGCTTGAAGCATGTTGCTGTATTGTCTTCCATTTAGAGCCCCAGCTTGCATATGCTTACGAGCCACCTCAAGTGGGAATGTTGCACTGCATGAAAATGCTCCAGCAGCTGATCCCATTAGTAGAGTCATCACATTCCCAACTTCCTCTTTATTAAAAGCTTTCTTGTAAGCTTTTCTAAATGTATCATAAGCTAGATAGTTTGTTGCAGCATAAGGGATTACACCAATTAAACTTGGTGTCAGTCCTCTATACAACTCTGCCGGACCTTCTTCTCGAACAATTCTCAGAAATGCATCCACAAAATTCTTGTACACACCTCTCTACAATTAAGCATAAACTCACATCAGCAGAGGGAGTATCAATGCATACAGTTGCATATGAGGTGTCTATCTATGAGTGAATACCTGAACAGTGAGACGAGTTTTGAGTAGCTCTAGAGGGTATGTGCATAGCGTAGAGCTAACTCCAGCTACAGCCCCTGCAATTGATGAGGCGGGAATTGGAATTGTTGGCTGCTCTCCAGGTTTAGGAGACAATTGTTTTTTGACAGTATCATACGCAAATAACTGCACGTCAATAACATGTGATTGCAGTGTCAATATCTTGAACTCATGCCAAAAATTACATATTTGTTAGTTATAATGATATGATGATATGTGTCACTTTAGAAATAGGGACGATTAAATTCAAATGTTTTTAATGATTTGACGATTACGATTTATTGTGTATAATATTTTACACTCACAATGGACGTGAAATAAACTAACCGATATAAACTTGCAAAAACTCAAATGATAACATACATCTATCATGATATTGTAACAAACAAAAAAAATATACATCTATCATGACATCTTCTAATCTAAGATTACAAAACATACATAAATTATTGTGCTCACCTCAATAGCCTTGCTCGGCGCAACTCGGATGATATTCACCAAATTTCCCCTGAACAATCCCTTCCATCCATCAACTTCCATAATAGATTGAAACACTTCATGAGTTGTATTATGTCCACAACTCCCCACCATCAAATGTGTCCTTATGGTCTCCAATGGTGCAACAACTGTTCTTGACACTGCACCAGCAATTGCCCCGCTTATCAATCTTCTCAGTGATGGATTCCCAATCTTGAATTTCACGCTAAACCCCTTCAAATTTTTTCCTTTCATCATGCCAAGGCTTTCCTCAACAACTTTCAATGCCGCACCATTAAGTAATCCTTGAAAACATGGAGTTTGAAAAGTAGGTTCAGGAATTAAAGCATATTTCATTGAAGAGTTAAGTATTGGACGTTTTGTGGCACCATCTCTTGTAGTAATAAGAGTTGGAGGATTTGGTGAAGCCGCAAATCCAAATCCAGCTTGACCAATGCTTGCAAATAAGGTAGTTGGATGAAGATTAGTCCCATAATCAAACTTTATTCCTGAATTGCATATTACTATATCTCTATAACCAGATTCAGTAGCCATTGATCCTAAGCTCCAACACAAGTTATTTTCATTTCAAGTTTTTAGTAATGTATGTATGGAATAGCTTCAACCTTAAAAGGGTAAAGATATTTTGGGACAAATGTGGAATAAGAAAGAATATGCTCTGTCCAACATAGGAGAAGCTGAAGAAAAAAAAAACGAATGGTTTAAAGAGAGACATGAAAACCAAACCAAAATGGATATCGAAACGTGGAATATATAAAAGTGAAGTTGAAAATATTCATTGGATAAGGGTTTGGGACAAAAGTGAAGAGAGAAATAGAGGGTGTGTAGTTTTCAATGCTATCTTAACTTGTCTGAGTCAGAGGGGGAGCCAAAGCAATTTAGTTATTTTACATGTATAATCTGGATTATCCTCTTTTTTCTTTTTATTGGATTATTATTTATCAAGTTCATTGTTAGGCTACAAAATTTGGATCAATTTGAGGTTAAATTTATAGACAATCATATAGATAAAAGAGTAAATTACACTCCCCTTCCCTCAAAGATGCTTGAAATACACTCCCCTCCCCTCTTATGTTAAAATATACAATTTCCTCCCTTGAAAAATAAAATTTACACTCCCCTCCCTTATAAGATGCTTGAATTACAACCCCCTCCCTTG
>Ga0209282_1002269_pt1 | contig 11006 bp, 7 predicted proteins | sample Mtrugardesep15_FD_187529 | JGI IMG/M metagenome (GOLD analysis project Ga0209282, IMG submission 187529) | Root nodule microbial communities of legume samples collected from California, USA - M. trunc garden sep15 (SPAdes) (version 2) | ecosystem: Host-associated > Plants > Roots > Nodule...
CATATGGTTGAGGATTTCCATAATAAAAAAGAAAGATCCCTTTTTTTAAGATGTCTCGAACCAAAGACCACAAGGTTGAGGAGTGAATCATGCAACCAAGGGATTTAAGGGAAATTGGCTAAGACACTCAATAGCAATAAGCAAGCCAATAGAAAAAGGAGATTCAATATAATTACTGATTCTCAAATATTGCTACTGGTGTTGTTCGAGGAAAAAAATAAATAAAGTGTCAGAGTTTATATTTTAGGTTCGATAATCAAGTATCAGATAACTAAATTTCAATCATTTGGAGAGAAAAAGAGAAATATAGCAAGTTTTTGTATAATAGATAGATAATGAAACCATACCACACGTTGATTGAAGTGCAAGATAATTGAAAGAAAATCAGAAGACAGAGAATTTAGAACAATGGCAAAATAGAACAAGACAAATTGAATGGATAAAGTATCAACGCTAATATCTTTTTGGTGCATAAAAAAATAAATTAAACTGACATAAACTAAGTTGACAAGAAGAAGCAACAAATGGAAAATAGACTTGTTTGCTACATGATCACGATTATAGAAAGTGGTTAATATCATAAACTCTCATGTTCCTTTCTCCTCTTCTTATTCATCTTTTTCAGTTTCCTTTCTTCGAGTTTCAACTCTGCTGCCCACTCCGCCTTCAAATCTTTCCACTTGTTCTCAAAAACATTACTGAACCTCGTAGCAATTTTGTGAACCTCATCCTTCCAAGGGTAAAGCAATCCATGAGAGAATACAAACCTCATATCCTCAGCAAACTCGTCCGGTGTTGAATATAACTTCAACTTGGCCTCAATATCCTTTAAACTCCTTGGCATTGACTTCACCTTTGACTCGCTCTCTAAACCCTTCAAAAACTTGATGTCGAGAGGTTGCTTGAAAGCCCATCCATCTCTTCCTTCAATCATCCTGCTCACAATCACCCAACATTGCCTCCTCTTGTATGGTTCCATTGGTTTCTTCACTTTCTTGATAACCTCTTTTGCACTTGCACCATCATTCTTGATCATCTTCTTGCAACCACCATCATCCTTTGAGTTTTCTCTGTCAAAAGTGTTTTGTGGGCGTTGATGATCACTAGTGGCAGAAACGGTTTTTGTTGTTGGCTTTCGAGAAGAATGTTCCAACTTCATCTTTTTATTTTCTCCTTGAAAATGAGAACCATGAGGAAAATAGTGTTTTGAAGAAGCCATGTATGATGCAGTACGCAGACAAGTAGAAGGAAAAGAGTGAACAAAGTTTTGATGAAAGCAAAGCGGTACTAATTATTAGTTAGGATACTTATCATGCTGTAAAACAAAACAACATTGATCCTCCTTATATAGAGAAAATAAATAGTACTAATCAAATCTTTTGCCCGTAAAAAAAACTCAAATCTTGTTTTGTATTAAAAAAAAATATCACATCTTCTGTTCATCTTATATCCTTAAAAATAAATCAAATCTTTTTACAATATTTTTACAAGAACCAATTAGTGTGTTTTTATTAAATCACTTTCTCATATGCCTCAAACATAAAAAATAAAAAAAAAATAATAATAATAATAATCTTGTTTGCAAAAACTCAAATCTTTTTAAAAATAAATCAAATTAATGAATCGTAACTTCCAAGTTATGTTTTATTTCCTAAATAGAATCTTTCATTTTCTCTGAGAATTAGAGAGGATAAGCTGAAACTTACTAGATTCATGTTTAAGTGTCCCAATTGCAATAGACTCTTGTAAGCTGAAGATGAATGGATACCAGCCAAGACTGACGGTAGGGCACTAATGGAATTAAGCGGGAAAAAAATTTCCTAACTTGAAATTGGTTGAGACTTTGACTGCTAGAGTGTTTTCTTCCATAGTTCTCATGAATTTCGTTCAGGCTTGTGAATCTATTTTTTCATAGGATGTCCTTTTCAAAGTATTTATTCAAAAGTAGGTTTAGAGAGTTCATATTATATTACTTTTATTTCCATATTGTCGTCAATAATTCTATTTACTTATGCCTTGTTGATCTAGCAGTACTATATAAACGAGTTACTTTTTAGCCCCTTCCCACGGATTTTCTAAAAAATCACATTCATGTGGATAGATTCAGAAGGGGTGTTTTTAAAAATCACAGGATGGGAAAAGAAGCTCTCAGATTTGTGGCAATTGAGCCTGCCAAGGCAGAGAGACTCAAGCTCGCTCGTAGGTAGAGATGAATCGTCCCATATAATGGCATCATGTGGGTAAGCATGCTCACGATAGTCTATAAGCTTCCTGCACCACGTGAAATAACTGCACTCATCAAGCAGTCAAGTACCGAAGCATCATGCAGAGAAAGAATTATGGATACCAAACAAAATAACAATTGGAGCTTGGTCCTACAAAACAAAAGCCAATGTTGCCAGATTCCCCATACAAAAAAAGCTTGTTTCAATTATTAATAAATAGTATAGAACGAACAGATAAATACATCAAGTGTCTAAGTGACGACTATCCTTATTACAAATATCCTAAATAATGAAATTACAGGATGAATAAGGATTATGAAACAAGCAAACATACACTGGGAAAGTAGTCCACAAATTTCAACCATCCCAAACTGTGTGTAACACAAGTAATATTTTGCCCAACCAAAAGTAAAAAATGGCATAAGAATCACAACATCTACGGGGTCTTCGTTCGGACTAACTGAACAGGCTCGAAATATGAGGCATTCAAAACAGACTAAACCTTTATTATATTTATGATGGATAGAACAAATGCAGACTTTAGGCGAGAAAGCAAATAAACAAATCAATTGCCCATGACATTAGGCGCTGATTGAGCAGGAGACCAAGGTTGTATGCGAACTTGTCTGATCATCAATTACCAGCATCTCGGCTGTAAAACTGGTCAAGAGTCTTGGCTGGTATACGATGAAGAAGTTCACGAGGGAAAATCCGGAGTAAAGTCCATGCAAGATCTAGAGACTGGAATATATTGCGGGTGTCATAGGCTCCCTGGGCAACAAACTTCCTCTCAAACTTGTCCAGAAATTCCAGATACAACTGTCAATAAAATGGGAGGAAATAAGTTTCATTACTACCACTTCAAGAACAATTTCACTTGATCGAACAAAATATCTCTAGAGAGAAAATTAGTAGGTACCAGGTCCTCAGATGAAAGTGCTTCTTCTCCTACGACGGCTTTCATTGCCTGGACATCCTTTCCAATGGCATAATTTGCATAGAGCTGAACAGAAATAAAATAACACCAATAAAGATAGTTTACACACACAAAAAAAAACTACATGGTAAAAAAATAAAAAAATACAGTGAAAAACAAGAACAAACCTGGTTGGAAACATCAGAATGATCCTTTCTAGTCATTCCCTCCCCAATAGCACTCTGCAGTGGTGACCAAATACCAATGACACATCATTAGAGTGTGAACCAAACACATTTTGATTAAGAAACACATGTTTACCACTTGACAGAACTTTGAAATCAAACAAGATTAACTTTACCTTCATCAACCGAGATAGTGATGGAAGAACATTGATTGGTGGGTATATCTGCTCGGAAAAGAAAGAAAAAAATAACACTTAGAATGTTTACCAGGTCGCTTAGACTGATTGTATACCAATCTCATACAATTCATCAGGGGTCATATATTTCATGGCATTCAACTTTGATGTATCAATGAAAATTTAAATCAAAACATTTTAAACTATTTGTTAAAGCCAAGAAAAGAAAGAGAATTGAAAAGTTGAAGAACGGACCAAAATTTTCAAAGAGAATACCGAATCCCATTATATAACACAAGCCAACAATTAACTGCTTTTATATTTAATATATCAAATTGAATTATATTAAATATTATGATGCACTCTGCACCAAATTCTCTCGTAATAATGCAGTAACTAATCCAACATGGTTTATGGCATTCATCACAGCAGAAAGCTTCAACATGACCCACCTGTCTATTATGCAACTGCCTATCGATGTATATCTGCCCCTCCGTAATATATCCAGTAAGATCAGGAGTTGGATGTGTAATATCTATACAACAGAAGTACAAGAAACGTGATCATTCAGCATTGAGATTTGAGAACCTTTTATCCAAAACAGAAGACAAAATTCATTACTTCATTACCATCATTTGGCATGGTTAGAATTGGAATTTGGGTAATTGAGCCTTTACGCCCCTCAATTCTTCCAGCACGTTCATAAATTGTTGCAAGATCTGTATACATATAACCAGGATAACCACGTCTTCCTGGCACCTCTTCTCTGGCAGCAGATACCTGTAGGATCAAGAACAAGAAGTGATTAATAGCTTGTGTCGCGCAAATTGTTTGAGAAGAAACTAAATATTTGTTGGTTACTTATCATACTACAAGAATATGTGTAATACTTAGAAGTATGAAATTTTAATCCTCTAAAAAAAATACAGGAGAATGGTAAAAGCAGTAAAAGGTTATTCGAATCTCTTTTTTCAATTCAATGATTATTTTTTCTAATAAATTACAGTTGGTACATTACCTCACGAAGAGCATCAGCATAAGAACTCATATCTGTGAGTATCACGAGAACATGCTTGCCACATTCATAAGCCAGATATTCAGCAGTAGTAAGAGCAATACGAGGAGTGATAATACGTTCAATTGTAGGATCATTTGCCTACAGTAAATCCCAATAGCAATTGTACAGACATGTAAGAAACAGGTTAAGAAATAAAAATTATTGGTGGATATCTCGTTATAATTTTTTTAATAAGGGGGAAAAACATAATTATTAATGTATCACTTTGTGTTCCTCAAAAACAAAATGTTGGTTGATCCATTAAACAAAATACTGAAGTCATGCATAATTTTTATAACAAAAACTACCATTTAACGTTTCTAGAAAATTTTACTTATTTTTCCCAACACTTCACATGTGTTTGGTTTTGGTTAACGTGCCAAATACTAGTTCTACATTAAAGATGGACATATTACCTCTACATATATATCTATTGATGAATATGTTAGATTTAAATACAGAGAACAAAATGTAATAATTTTATGTTAGTTCCCCAATCCCCAAAGAAAAACGAAGAATCAAACAAAGACTGTACTGTAAGTTAGTTCCAAGCATTATGAGACATTTATTTTATTTAACTTGTAAGCCATTCAACCATCAATACTGGAAAGGAAAAATTCAAAAATATGAAACCAAAATTACCAGAATAAGGAGGGATTAAAGAACATGTGAATACAGATTTTAAAGATTACCAAATTAAGGAAAAGGGTCACTCTCTCCATTGAGCCATTCTCCTCAAAGTCACGCTTGAAAAACTGTGCAGTCTCCATGTTAACTCCCATAGCTGCAAAAACAATGGCAAAATTGTCGTCTTCTCCTCCTCCCTGCATAAATCAAGATTTGTAAGAAAAACCACCTTACTTATATTACATAAAGTATGGAAGTAATAAATTTAAGTAAATCACTATGCAACTCTGTTGTTAAAGCGGAAAAGCGGCACGGCCACCCCAAAAATTGACGCGGAGCGGTATGCAGGCGCGTGGCGGGCGCTATTTCATGACGCGGACACTAAAACTATTAATTATATTATTAATTAAGGACTAAAAGAGTATGAAAAAAATATATTTAGTATTAATATAGATGAAAAATTAAATATGATTAATTTTTTAGTATTAAAAACTATTATAAAATGTATTTAATGATTAATATTAATATAAATGAAGCATATATTTATTATTATTTTTTAACAAATATATTTATTAATTTATTAGTATAAATGAAAATTTTATTTTGTATTCACATTTAGTATTAATACCATTGTTATTTACCATTGTTATTTACTTATTTAAAATCTGTAAGCTAATGTCATCGGGCCTAGCCCAATGACCCAATCCAATCAAGAATACAATACACTAACCCTAGTTACCCTACTGTCTTTCTCTCTCCCAGCCGCCACACTTTTTGGCAGATCTAACTTTGACTGTAAAAAAAGGATGATGAAGAGAGAGCAGAGAACGGATGAGATTTATTCCCAGATCATCTTCATCTTGATCGAATTTATTCCTAGATCTCTCTAATCAGTCTTTCACTTCTTCCCCTTCTTCATTTCGACTGTTAAAAAAGGACGATTAACAGAGAACAGAGATGAGATTTTGTGGTTTCTGATGAGATTTTTTTGTTGACCCGAATAGCGCCCGTGTTAACCCGCTTTTTGGCCACCTCGCTCCACCAAAAGCAGCCGCGAAACCCGCTTTCCACAAACGCGCAGCGCGGTGGCGTTGTGACGCGGCAATCCATTTTTGGCCGCGCCGGGAGCGGCCGCGTTTGACAACAGAGGTATGCAAAAATAGACCTCTTAATCTAAGGCAATAAGAAGCAAAATGTATATCTATAAGCAATATCACAAGTGAGGATACTTTAAATTATTCCTCTCAGTTTCTTCACAAGAGTTGTCGGAAATACTATAGTGATAATGATTAATATGTCAATAGGAATAAAGGGTATTGATAATAGATATGTACTTTGAGTTTGCTTTATGTTATCATATTGCATTGTGCTTGTTTTATGGTTTGACTACTTTTGTAAAGGTGGTTTTACTTTTAATCTTCCTTCAGCGCTGTAACCTTATCGCATTTTTTATTCCCCTTTCCTATCTTATAATATTTCTTTTCTTATCCATCATCAATAAGGAAAATCCAAATGAAACACAGATCACAATCGATTTCCAAAAGTCGTACAATTCAAGAGCATTTTTTTTATCAAGTACAATTCAAGAGCATTTAACATATTTAATAAAGTGCAATTTAGTAATTTATCTATACCTCAAGAAGATCATCAGACTTCTCTAGTCGCTTGACTAAGCCAGCCTGACGACAAATCTGTGCAGCAATTTCATTATGGGGGAGACCGGCAGCTGAAAATAGAGGGATCTTTTGACCTCTAGCAATAGAATTCATGACATCGATTGTAGATATTCCAGTCTGTATCATTTCCTCAGGATAGGTTCTCTCACTAGGGTTGATGGAACTTCCTGAATAATTAGAAATATATTAGAATTTAGAAGTAAAAAAACCAGACATAAACAAACATGCAGTAGTAGTGCACAGCAGAAGCTAAATACCTGATATATCCAAATAAGCCTCGGGTAAAATTGGCGGACCATTATCAATTGGTTTTCCAGAACCGTTAAATATCCGCCCAAGCATGTCCAGTGATACAGGAGTTTTTAACACCTACGGATATAAGCAAGAGAGGGACAGAGGAAGTCAGAGGTGGAATGAACTGACTCCACTATAGTAAAAGCAAAATGTTAAAGAAAGCCAAGCAAAACCAATTTAAAGGAAGAACTTTTATTTCAATAGCCAATACTTGGCTAAATTGCAGAGGAACGGAGGATGGGTTAAATCTCGTGAGGTTGATCACCTGAGAAATTCCCCCTCCAGAACAAATTAATAGAATAGTAATCAGGAGTGAACCATGTGATTACTAGAATTTCAATTCGACAAAATTTCTCCCCTTTTTTCTAAGCAGAATTTAGCTTCCAGTTTCCACAGTTTCTAGGTTTACATGTATAATATCACGAAATCGAAGTACTCATTCTCCACTACAAAATTTCAAGTTAAAATGCAAAAAACAAATGCATGATGCAAAATTTATCCATTAATCAAGATGACATGCAACACAGTCTGAAGAGGGATAACAGCAGCTTTGGCATGCTTAGGGGATAGTTACAATTGGATTTATCTTCTTTATCATTATCTGGGACGGTTTAGTATGTAGCAGTTTAAAAGGATAGCCAACTATTGGCTCAATTATGTGTTTTCTATTGACAAAGCAAAATATAGCTCACAAATTAACAGTTAATGCATTATTTAGGTCCTGCATAATCCAAATTTCATTGAGATAAGACAATAAACAGCATATATTTTTATGGGCAAAAATCGATAAAATTTGCATTCATTATACTACATGAACTGTTGAATGTAGAGTGAGAGAATTGTATCAGTAAGAGCATATACCTCTCCAGTAAACTGTACGGTTGTAAATTTATTGTCAATCCCAGATGTACCTTCAAATACCTGATCAATAGTTTTTGTAGAGTCAGTAAACTATAAAATGACGTTAACGGTCTTAGCAGAGTAATAAAACTAGGCAGTGAAAAGCTAGAAAGAAAGAAAAAAAATGCAGCTACGTGAATAAAGCAGATAACGATGGAGGTACGTTGTTTAAGAATACTACTCAGAAGCTCGGAACATTTTGGTTATTATTATGCATTAAAAACAAACATAGAAATCTTAATTAACTCAAAAGATAGGAGGCAAGTACAGATGATGGTTATGCATGCTGAAGGCGCTCACCTGAACAACAGCCTTTTCGCCATCAACCTCGAGAACTTGTCCACGCCGGGTAGTTCCATCGCCTAAACGAATATTGACAATCTCTTGATATTTGGGTCCCTGATGCAGTTGACCAACGTAAAATTTAGTCACACTAAGAAAAATAATAATATCAGAACATTCAATAAGAATACCAGCAAGCAGACTGTCAGTATCGTTACCTTAACTTTCTCAAGAATGACCAATGGTCCGGCGACACCAGACACAGTCCTGTATTCTGTGACATTGAAAACAAACAGACATAATTTAGGATAAACTAAATAACAACAGAACGAATACCATAAGTTATCAATGCAGATTGAAAAATCAAGACGTCTTGAATGCAAAATTTGTTTTTTTATACATAATAGCAAGCATTTAAATGTCTTTTATTGATTTATCAATGGCTATATACACACACACCCACAGGGTATCATAATGCAGTAGAAAATTAACAAGCCACATAAACCAATAAGACACGTACCCATTCCAATCTCCAAGGTGCCGTCGTCATTGTCGCTAGCATTCTGAGCCACACCCATCTTAGAACTTCAAACAATAAAAAAATACAAATGAGAAACTAAAGCAGCACAAATTCCATCAATAATTAAGACAGCGGGAACAACAAAAAATACAACAACAACCAAGCCTTATCCCACCAAGTGGGTTCCACAATTTTCTATTATAAATCATATTTGGATCCAACTGATTAAAATCAAGTACAGTGAAAAAAGAATATACTCTTAACCATAAAGCAGTTCTTCACGCGTCATCACAGTAATTTTCAAATCTCGTGTGTTTGATTGAAAATTTGAGAAACGCAATAAAAAATAAAAAAAAATTGATCTGATTGGTTAAAACTTAGTGTAAAATTTTGAACCTAATGCCTCAAAATCAAAATCACGCATGAATGAGTAAAAATTCAAATCTAACAGTCTTCACAGTGAATCGAAACTCAAAATTGAACTCATGTGTACTCTTAATCTAACTTAATCCATCGAGATTACAAACAAATGATCGAATTGAACTGAGAAACAATGGAATTAGCATAAAATAAAAGAATCAGAAGCAATAATCTACAAAAATTGAAGGAGGTATGGTTTGATTATAGATAGCAGTTAAGAGATCGGAGTGTAAATTAGTATCATACTGAGATTTGGCAAAACAGTGAAATCGAGAAACGAAGAATTGGATCGGAAGAGAAAATGACGTACCTGTGCTGTGGTTTTCGATTTTTTGTGATCAGAGGGAGATTTTGATTGATGATGAGGAACGTGGGTGAGACACACTGGCTGATCAACCAAATAGATCTAATGGACCAAATTATTTATGATTATCATTACATCTCTATTTTTTTTAACAAAAAACTCATTTTAGAAAAGAAAAATAAATAAATGTCAAAAATTCAAGTTATTTTGTAACAATATTTGTATATAGTTGTATTCCAATAAACTAAATTATTCGTCACGGGTGTTCAAGATCAACTAAATGGGTGTTATTATTTACGTAAATTTTAAAATTTGAGGGTCTATAGGTGCATACCCTGCAAGTGCAAATTTTAACTAGTGTTTATCGTCAGACACATTCTAGTGGTGGTTCAAACATAGAGGCTACGTATAACCTTGTTATTGAATTCGACAATGCCAATAATCATAGTGGTGGTTCAAACAATGTTGTTACATATAATCTTGTTATTGAAATCGATAATGCTACTGGTCATAGTGAGGGTTCTAACATTGGTACTAGCTGCCAAGTGAAGAGCATAAATCAAAAGAGAAGAAACCGAAAGTTACAAGTTAAAGAACTTAAGTTTAAAGACAAGCAATTTGATGGTTGATTGAAGAAGTTTGAAGGACAAGTCATGATTACGAGTCAGAGGTGAGAAAATTCTTGTATTTTTTATCCATAGCTAAGATTTTATTATAATACTATGGTATTGTTAATGAAAGATTAGTATATTAATGTAGTTTTAATTTTTCATGTTATAACAAAACATGCAGGTTCAATATTCTAACAAACATTGATGGACACTTCGAAGTCCTATCATTTGTGCAACTATTTTGTAGTATGTAATCTAACCACGACTCTTAAGATATAGTTAAGGTGTTATTGTTGACATTGATTGCAACTCTTAGTATAATGTTTTCTATGTCACTCATACAACCTTCGGTCACTATTATGAGCAAAAATCTATCTTTTACATTCATTTATTAAATGACGTATGTGGTCTACAATAAAGACCACATACATCGTTGAATTCTGCTCTTCCCCCAACACAAAACACTCGCGCTCTGCAGCCATGCCAAAAATGCCCTTGCGCATGTTAAGTAGCGCAGCGCACCTTAACTTGCGCAAGATGTGTTTTGTGCGTTACTTAAGTAGCGCAACGTTACTTAAGTCATATACGCGCAAGACAGAAACACATTTCCTCATTTCTCCAACTTTACCAAACACGAAATTTTTCCCTCCAAGTGCGATTTTCACCATTCTTGCGTCATTCAAAGCCAATTTATCCCATATTATCAAGTAAGTGATGATTACCCTACTTAATTGCATTTAACTTGTAGAAATTTTTGTTTTTTTGAAGAAATATAACCTTTTTAGGGTTTTATAAATTTTGCTTGCATGTTAG
>Ga0209282_1002271_pt1 | contig 11002 bp, 6 predicted proteins | sample Mtrugardesep15_FD_187529 | JGI IMG/M metagenome (GOLD analysis project Ga0209282, IMG submission 187529) | Root nodule microbial communities of legume samples collected from California, USA - M. trunc garden sep15 (SPAdes) (version 2) | ecosystem: Host-associated > Plants > Roots > Nodule...
CTCTGCCTTTGTTGTTTCTGCCCCACCGCTTGGGCAAATGGAAGCCGAAGCCATCCAACGTGGCTTCCCGGATCCAAAACACAGATCTTTCTTCTGGGCAAGCAGATTTTCAAGATCATCCATTGAGCTCTCCGATCCTATCTTGGTTAACTGGGCCGCCTTGAAACACACATTCAGAGAAAACATTTGGAGAACATACACAGGTGATAAAGGGCGAATAATATTTTTTAAAAAGATCATGGTAACTAAATAATACTACCTCCAATATCAACAACAACAACAACAACCAAGCCTTTTCCCTCTAGATGGGGTCGACTACATGGATCAAATTACACCATAATGTTCTATCATAAACCATATTTTGGTCCAACTCATTTATTTTCAAATCTTTCCTAAAGGTTTCTTTGATAGTTTTTCTAGGTCTTACTCTGCCTCTCCTCCATCTGATCTACTCTCCTTACCACAAAATCTATAGGTCTTCTCTATATGTCCAAACCACCTGAGCTTATTTTCCACCATCTTTTCTACTATAGGTGCTACCCCAACTCCCTAGTATTATCATTTCTAAACCTATCCCATCTAGTCTTACCACACATCCAACGCAACATCCTCATCTCGGCTATGCTTATTTTATTACGGAACCAAAAAATCTAGAACCCTATCCTCGTCTCTCAAAAAAAATGGGTTAACTAAAAGCTCTAGAATTCTTGGAGGGAGACCCAAGACTCTCGAATTCCTTGGGAACCCATTGTGTAATTCTTTTTTTTTTTTTTTTTTGGTATTGTGTAATTCTATTCTATAATCAATAAAAGTAAGTTATTTTTATTATATTTCTATGTTTGGTACCGGTTTCTATCATAATATTGTCAACACACTATGAATTAGAAGAAAATTACTATACACATCATCTATCTATAGCTACATATATCTTTTCATGTTATTACCTTTTATAAAATTAAGTATGTATCGATCTTTGTTATCTGTTTCTTCCTGTTACACTTTTCTGTTTTTTTACCTACCACACAAGCCCTCTTTGAGTTATATCACAATCCATTTTTCAATCCAAACATACGAAAACACATCAAAATCACTCTAATCACATGGGCTGTAACGTTTACAAGGCCAAATTGCCTTGTGACCTCATGTTTTTAAGCTTCAAACGAAGTTTAAACCTATAGATGGGGAATTTAAAGTATTTATTCAGTAATTTCTTTGTTTGATGCAATAGTTATTATGATATTATCATATTGAATGAAGGCCAATTTATTGTGATGGACAGCAAAGGTGTTTATGCAAGTCTGGAAAGTTTTCATCTTCTATGCTAAATGTTTGGAAATAAATGAATTTCAGTTTGTTTAATTCATATCATCAATCAATAAGGCAAATAAATAATATAAATTTCCAGTAACTCGAATAAAAGAAGTATTTCATATATCCTCTTGTGGGTTATTATTGAATAGAAGAAATAAGTACATACCTGTCGAGGCTCACATGATTCTACAGCACATCTAGAAATTTCTGGCTCATGGAAAAGACATTCTTGATCTGGGTTAATTTGCTCAGCATTCTTCAAAACACAAGTATTAAGATTACTGATCACATTTCTAAGGATGTTGCAATCTCGTTCTTCCAGCTCAGAGGCATCAGTTGAACAATGATTAAGAAGCAATTGTGACAAATTTTGCATGGTACCAACCAGCATCTGGACATCCAATTTCTCAGTTGATACTTTCCCAGCTGATTGTTTAGGTGTAGCAGGTGCATCTCCGAATGAGGAAGACAAAGACAAGGGTTGTCCTTCGGTATGAGATGTACCAGACATTGAGCATATATTCTTATTGTATCCAGCATCTACACCACCTATGCCTAAGGTATGTAGTTTCTGAGACATACTCTTGTTTTCCTCTGTAACTTGACGCTCATCATGTGAAGATCCAGACTCACCGTCAATTGGCTTGGTTGGTGGTACACTATTTTCCTTCAGTTTGGTAACATATTGATGTTGAAGCCCATAATCAAAACATGGCTCCGACTGAAAAGGTCCAGCGCTCACTGCACCATCTGACTTGCAATCTTCAGATGCAAACCTTGTTTCTGAAAATTTCCTGGGAGAACCTGCTGAACTTGTTTCCTGATCAACAATCGGAATGTGCATTTGGAAGCTGCTGTCACATGGCTTTTTGGCATTACTTTCGGGAAGAAAATTCTGAGGCTCCTGAGTAACAGAACCAGAGTACTTTTCATTTTTGGGCAGATGGTCAGGAGGTAAGGCCTCAGAAGATCCATAATAAGAAAAATGAGCATTAGGAGCTCCCTTCCAGCAAGGCGAGTCTACAGAGGGATTACATAGATCACCACCACACTCAAAAGATTTATCAACAGAATTGACACCCTGAATAGCATCGAGTCTCAAGCTTAAATGACCGAAATTTGGATTAGGATTTTGAAATTCATGCCTTGCTTTATGCAGATAATCCACAACATCCCCTGAAACGTTCATGTCTGGAATCATTGCATTGTTTGATGAGGAATGGTCACTTCTATCTAGATGCATGCGGAGATGATCTAAACCAAAGTAACCAGCAGTCCCAAGACTAGGCTTGGGGTGAGCCTCCTTTATATCATAGAAATTATTGTGTTTAAGGTCTCCATCTGGCACAAAAATGCCAACGTTTAAATCTGTAACTGATCCTGTTATAGGTGCTGGAGAAACTGTATCAACTCTTGATAGCTTATCTTGCTTCCCCAAGTGTTTGTCATATACACCACTATATGAAAAGTGATGGTTCCCTGAATCCACAGCTAGTTTCAGAGGGGCCTCGTGATGAGTGTCTGGAGACAACAAAGGGGATTGCAAAACCGATGTATGCGAAAAATCAACTGGCATGGGTTTGGTAATTCTCCACCAGCAAGATTTCTCATCTATGTGATCCGCACTTTTAGGCAAGCTATATTTCTCCCAACCACCAGTCATATGTGGAACCTCACCATGACTGTCAGTTACAACTTGACACCCTGCATTTTTAAAAAAATACACTTATTTTGACATAGATGAAAAGTTGGTTTGCTATTATTTGGCATCACGAAATAGAATTATTTCTTTTCTTACTTAATTGTCCCTTTGAGAACATTTTTCAATCTTTGTTTTAATTATAAACAAAGAGAGAGCATTGATCTTACCAACTCAAAAGTAAGCTTACCTTGAAAAATATTTTCAGAATACGATATTTCAATTGGAGAAAAATGCCTTAGTACAGTTTGAAAAATCAATTTCGTATTACAGCTAACTGTAAAAATGCCTAGCTGACAACAATTTTTTTTTTGCATATAAACTACTGTTTCATTTATCTGTTCCATTCTCCAAGCTTGGTATTTCAAATGATGTGTTCCATTCTTCAGGTGTGCTTATTTCAAATACATTATGTATTCTTTCTCAGGAAAACATCGCCTAACAAGAGATAACATACTAACATATTATAAAAATACAATCAACATCCCAAATTTGTCTCAACGTTTTTATACTATATAAAATTAATCCAACGACGCTGATATTGTGTACATATTGTAATCCATTCATATTACTAAAGAGTTTCTCCATACGTGGGGGTACTACGCCGTTAAAATTTTCAAAAATCCTTTTGCTTTCCCTGTAGCACGCTTACGATCAAAGGGGACACATATCCATGTCTGACACCAACACGACTCTCATACATGTGATTACATTTACTTATGCCCTTTTCTAAAATTACTACCAGTGTCGACGTGTCAGTGTCGTGTCTAGTGTCTATGTGAGTGCTTCATAGTTTGATTTTGATCAACTCTTATCTCAACAATTACAACGAGCTCATGAAATTAAAAAAATCACAAAACTAAGTAACAAACATACCTAACTTCATCTTCAACCTTTCATCAAAATCAGAACCAGTAAAATTTGCTTGATTCGAGCCAAAACTACTACTCCCAACATCAATCTGATTACCTTTACCAGCAAACCCAAACTCATAAGGCTTCTTACCATAATCAAAACGAGAAGGCCCGTCCGAGGCGGTAAATCCATAATAGGAATTCCAAGGATCAGATGAATTGAAATATTGTTGTGATTTTGTTCCATCTGAATATCCAAATTGGTTAGAAGAATCACCAGAAACAGAATCAGATTCTTTGATTGGATTTGAATATTGATGATTAACGCTAAAAGGTGTAGCAGAAGCTGATAAATTTGATGAAGCAGCGTAATAGGGCCAATCGTTGTATGACCCAAAACCCTTCATTGTTTAACGATCTGTTTATGATTGATAATCAACAACGAGAGTTAATTAATTAACATCATCATCATAAACAAAAACGAAAGAAATTAATTGAAATTGAAATCGCGTAATGTTACGTACCGAAGAGGAAGAGGAAGAGCATGCGGAGAAAGAAATTGCAATGTGAGTGTGAAGGGTTTGAGTGTGATATTTCAGTTTCGCTTTTTCTGATTTTTTTTATTATAATATAAACAAACTTTTTTTGTGACTATAATAATACGGTAAATTCTCGTAGTCGTTCATATGTGTTGTTGCCACGCAAATCTGTTACAATTTTCCACGAAATTGAGGGTCAATCAAATCTATAAAAATCTGATTTATTAATTTGTAGATTTTTAAATTTAAAATTAATTAAATATTTAATTTCATCTGTTTTGTTTTTCAAGTAATTTTTAAATAAAAAATACCTGAGGTGGAAATATTCTCAAGTAATTTATTAGGAATTTCTTTTTTTTTTAAAAATTGATCTTACACTTCTTATATATAAAAATTCTTTAGTCTCATAAGCAAAATTTTTGGAGACCTAGTGTGAGTTGGATTTTTTTTTGTCTTTTAACGTGCCATGTTGCATAGAATGATTGGTCCACTGACAGATCATTAGTCTTGTTTAACTTAACGGAAGGACCAATGACAAATCTTTTACATAGTGCAAAGACTAATGTCAGAAAAAAAAGTACAGAGACTAATACCAAAATATGGTGAAAGTGTGGATCAATGACATATTTAAGCCATAAAATAATAAATAATGTTACATAGGGTTGCTAACTTACTCTCACCCAAAAACATAAAAGAGCAAGTTTTTTTTTTTTTTTAGTGAAGAATAAAAGAGTAAGTTAACAAGCATACTTTCACTTGCTTTTGACCGGAAACCCACTTTTCACTAGTTTATGTCATTTAAAATTGAAGGATAATTTTATCAATTTAACTTTATTGTTTTTTTAATAAAAAAACACAATTGTTTATGCTTTTTTTAGTTTTTTCTTTTTTTACAGCAAAAAACTCGGTGCATTTTATTTATAATAAGAGTAGAGATGCGAAATTAAGTCTTAACATGAATGTGGAAACTAGGAGGACATAAAACCACCCTTACTAAAGTATGAGCGACTTCGTTGGCTTGTCTTTAAATAAATCTAACATCAGAGACTACTAAATCAGAAGCTATAAGGTGTTTACAATCGTTGATCACTACATTGCAGTTAGAAACACCTTGTTTACTACCACAGAGATTGTCCACTACTGTTTTCGAATCGAACTCAAAGTCCACTGTACCCAATTTAAGATCACGCGCCTATGTAAGTGTGACAACAGACTCCCCTAAATCTACTTCAAGGAGTAGAGCCAACCAATATGTTTTAGCCAGCACAAAACGACTCTCACCATCTCGAATGCACGTACAAAGTCTAACTTTGTTCAGAGCATGAAAAAAATGAAGCATCTACATTACATTTGTACCCAACGAGACTCCGTTTATGCCATTGCAACTCATCGTGAGTATTAAGTTGTCTGATAGTGTGGTTACACATAATTTGGGCTTTCAACCAACTAGCAAGGAGAAAAATTGCTAGTACACAAATTGTTTAAGCCTATTTGATGATATTATTCCATACCTTACTGTTTCTATGATTCCAAATACTCCAAAAGGTCACACCAAAAACTTGTTGCTGCGACTTATCAAAATGTTGCAAGACAACAAACACATTTGACTTAAAGCCTACCTGAGGATCGAGAACGGACAACGGTGCATTCCATAATCCGGTACACTACCAAAAAAGAATACTTTTGCTACACATAAAGAAGAGACGAGCATTGTCTTCAACAAATTCTTCACACGCTGCTCATTGAACGTGGAATTGAACACCTTTTGTTTACAACTAAACTCTCATAGGCAAGCAATTCCGACAAGCTCCCCACAAAAATTCTTCACCTTTAATGGTAGTTTCAACTCTACCTTTTCATTTAGTTCTTTTTAAAGAAAAAAAAGGCCCATACTATTTTTGTTTTTCGGTAAGTCTTATCACCACAAGTCAATTGCTTTTCTGTAACTTTTTCGCAAGACTTTTAACATGATCCAGATCACATACTACTTTTATTCCATGATTTTTCTTTTAAATTTAAATTAATAATAATTTAATCCATGATTTTTCCACTAAGCTAAAAGATATATCGTGCGGTGATTGATAATAGTCATGGCTTTTTACCTAAAAAAAAAAATAAAAATTCTTGCTTTTAATTTTTTGAAAGCCAGAACAATGTCATCGACCAATAAATATAAAAAAAATTGAGATTGATTTGTCAAAAGAAATTGGCATCGAATAAAAATGTCGTACAACATTGTTTCTCATGTTTCATAAAAAAATCACTGTTTCTCGTGTATTTGGTTTAAATAACAAAATAAAATGAAGATTACAAGTCTATCCTACACTTAAAACTGATTTTAAATAGATATAATTGGTATTTATTTTATTTTATTTTATCAAAAGCAAATGAGAATATACTTACTAACTTACCCCTTTATAAACGATAACTAAAACATAACAGATGGAGTATAAAATAAATTACAATTCAGAGAACGCATTATACAATTAAAAATTAGAAAATACAAGAAGAGAAAACAGAAACGACATAACAATCCGATTATTAATTTTAATAAATATTTTTACTTCCAATAAGTCCATACGAGAAACTACGAAAAATATCAAAAGGTGCTCTAATTAAATGGAGCTACTAAAGTAAGTGTAATTTAGATTTCTATTAAAAATGACTTAAAAAACTAAACTATAAAAAATGACTTAAAAAACTAATTAGTGAAGCTAAAACTAGGCTTGTCCACTGCCATTGTTATGTTCGTCTGTCGGTTTCACAAACTTCTTCCAATAAGAATGATTTTGCCACACCTTAGACATTTCTTCAATTGGAACACCTTTAGTCTCCGGCAAAAACTTGTAAATAAACAAGCTCATCACCACAACAAAAAATGCAAAGAAGATGAAGAGTCCAAACTTCATGTGGCACAACATAGCGGTGAAAACTTGAGCAATGGCAAACGTGAAGATCATGTTAACGGAAACATTGACACTTTGAGCCGCCGATCGCACCTCAAGTGGAAAAATTTCACTTGGCACCAACCATCCAAGAGGGCCCCAAGACCATGCGAATCCCATCACATACACGCATATGCCTATCACAACAAGCAATGCATACCACTTTGGCAGCTCACCTGGATTTCCATCAACTCCAAATTTAAATGCAATGGCCACTGCTACAATAATCTGTGTCAAAACAAATTTGTTGTATTAGCAAAGAAAGTTGAACAACATATTATTGTGGTATGTGTTATTTTGCCTAACCAGTAGCTCTAGTGCAAATTATTAGTGTACGTTATGTGTTATGAATTTCAAAGTTCGTATGATATTTGCCTTTTAAAAGATTAAAGTAGACAACCAATAATTTTCTTTGAAAGTATATTGAGGTTGATAGACAAATAATTTATTCATATATTTTTAAGTGTGTCGCCTAAGTACAATTCAGATGATAATTGCATGACCATCTTATGTGTTTGGGCACATATTCTAATATGTGATTCTCTACTTATACACAATTAAGGTGTGTGATTTTCATCATTCTCGGCTATTTGACAACAAGTGTGTAAAAACTTGTGTGCTTCCGAGTTTGATAAACAAAAAAGTAGTATGTTTCTCGAGAGTGGAAATACCAAAATAGTCCATTAAATATTTCAAAAATTAAATAAAGGGAGTTATTTAATCAATGTACCTGGCAAATAAACATCTGAGCTCCTCCTTCTAAGAATAGAGTACGTCTCCCAAACTTATCAACAGTGGCAATTGAAACAAACGTTGCTACTGCATTACAGCCTCCGGTGAACATGGCTGACATAAGCGAAGCATTAGCACCAAATCCGATAGTTTTAAACAAAACCGGAGCATAAAATGTGATGACATTCATGCCAGTGAGTTGCTGGAAGAGTGGAATAGCTATGGCCATAGTAAGTTGAGGCCTATACTGCCTCGTCAACAAACAAGCCCAAGGGTGTTTGATGGCTTTAGAGGCTTGACTTGCTGCAAGTAAATCGTTAAACTCATCATCAACATCTGAAGTTCCCCGAATCTTAATCAACTCATTTTTAGCTTTGTCATCTTGACCTCTTTCAATCAATGAACTTGGCGAATCGGGAAGAAAGATTGCACCGATAATGATAATTATCGCGGGAACTCCAGCAAATCCCAAACTGTATCGCCATCCTTCCCCGTTCTTCATGTTTGCAAAAAAATAATTGAGGATGTTGGCCACAAAAATGCCTATAGTTATTGCCAATTGGAACATCATGTTAAGAGCTCCTCTATATTTATAGGGAGCAACCTCAGAGACATAGATTGGCACAGACTGTTAAAAAAAACATGCAACATTAGTAAACTACCTAAATAATAAATTAGTTGAACTATAAATAACAATATGAGTAATTAACAATTTACGCACACATAACTTAATTTCGTGAAATATTTTATCTCAAACAGTAAAGTAGTACCAATAACATAAGATTGAAGACTAATTGACCCAACCAGAAACAATTATGGTATCCTTTCATTTTCTTTTCATGTTTTTTTCTAATCTATCTGGAATAAAAACATACTCATGGTTGATGTACATTAATCTAAGAGTTTATTGAATATACCACATAATATTTTTACCTGGTTAGCACATCCTATTCCAAAACCAAGCAACATGCGGCCAACATAAAGCATCCACACTTTTTCAGCGAATCCATTCATGGCAGCTCCGGCGAGAAAAAGAACACCACCAGAGAGCATGGTAAGACGTCTTCCAAAGATTCTAGTTACGGTGGATGCTCCAAGAGAAGCCACAAGAGCGGCCAAATACAAAGAGGATGTAAACAACGTTAGTGTCTGACTGTCAAATTTGCAGTATTGATTATCTGTAGGCTTAATGTTTAGCTGCTTAGCGTAAACATCCGGAAAGAACTTCATTAAGAATGAATCCATTGCCGTAACTCCACCTATACATTAATTCATTATCATGTCATTAATCAGAAAATTATTGTCACATGAACAATTCTTGAGACATATTTTGTCAAACACTTAAATGGAAAAAAAAGAAGAAAAAAAAATTAGAATATTGTACCTGAAATGCCAAGATCATAACCAAAGATTAAGCCTCCACATGCTGCAGTCATGCAAATGATGAAAACCCTAAAGGTGAATTCTCCTGGATATTCTTTTCCAGAGCCTTGTGCTATGTAACCTCCGGCCATTGTGTTCTTTCAAATCACAAAGAAAGTTAAGAGTTTAGAAAACAAAAAATAGATAATTAAAAAAAGTTAAGAGTTTAGAAAGTAGAAACATTCTGTCAGGTATTGTTATTATATAAACAACTAAGTTTTTATTTTTTGACAAAATAAACAACTTGAATTAATTTAATATGTATTCCTAAAATTTCACTCCATAACTTAATATAGAGACTCATCCATATTTCGATAAAAAGTTTAAAATAATAGCATATATTCTTAGATAGACATAAAAAAAAACTTACGTTTTTGCATTAATTTAGAAAATTTTAAGAATACAAATATACCTAATCCTAATCCTATTTTTGAGAATATTGAAATAAACCAAAACCTTTTCTTAATTTGTATTTACGTATGTTCCATTAAAAAAAGCTACGTACCTTCAAGTTAAAAAGAGTTATTTATTTTTAATAATTATATATATGTATTCCACACTCAACAAACTGAATGAAAAATAAATGTTCATAAAACAGACTCAGTCCAAACGAACTTCGAAACAAATTTACCAAAACTTCCATAAACTAAAAGTGATCAGAAATCAGATTTTATGAAAGTTATGGATGGCTAAAAATCGACAGAAAGTGGTGGATGGTGTTGTGTGGTGATTGGTGATGTTTTCAACATGGTGTAAAATCAAATATGTTGTGCATGAAGAATTTAATAATGTAAAAGTTATGTGTTGTGTGGATGGTGTTGTGTGCCTTGAAATTCATGCCACTGTTTGATCAGATTTGTGAAAGAAAGTAATTAACATCATAAAAAAAAAACACGAAAGCAAGTAAATCATGCAAAGGGAAAGGGAATTTGAGAGCAAAATTGATGTGAAGTGCTTAGCAAAAAGGAAAATAGGAATGGTTTACGTACCAAAGAGAAAGAGAAAGATCAAGAGCATGAGCGAAAACAAAACTACGTGAAACAAGTGAAGGTTTGAGTTGAGTTCACTATTTATATAATATTTCAGTTTGTTATTTTTTGTTTTTAATTTAAACAAACCCGTCTATCTTTTTATAAAATAATTTCGTATCCATAGCTATCACTCATATTTGTTACAAATGATAATTTGAATTGTTTACCTAAAAAAATGGGTGAATTTATCTTATCCATAAAATAGTCTTGTTCGGTGAATTAGGTTCTAGTTTTTCAAATTTTAAATTAATCAATTATTTTGATATGTTTTGTTTCAAAGTGTTTTTTTGGGCAATATTTATCTTTTTGAACAGTACAAGTTTTTTTTTTGTTGAGGGAACAGAACAAGTTGTTTCATCTTTATCTTTGATTAAAAAAAAGAGTAAATTACACTCCCCTCCCCTCAAAGATGCTTGAATTACACTCCCCTCCCCTCTTATGTTAAAATATACATTCCCCTCCCCTCTTA
>Ga0209282_1002273_pt1 | contig 10999 bp, 3 predicted proteins | sample Mtrugardesep15_FD_187529 | JGI IMG/M metagenome (GOLD analysis project Ga0209282, IMG submission 187529) | Root nodule microbial communities of legume samples collected from California, USA - M. trunc garden sep15 (SPAdes) (version 2) | ecosystem: Host-associated > Plants > Roots > Nodule...
GAAAAATATACAATAACATTCAGTGCGTGTATATATTACTTTTTTTTTTGGTCAAAATATTTTGAATTTTATTGTATATTTTTCTTTGGTCAAAGTATTTTTAATTTTATAATTTTGAAAATATTATCGTAATTTTGACTTATTTTTGTAGTTATGTTATTTTGGTCAATGACAATTAATTTGTCTTCCTAAAAAAAATAATTTTTCATCAATATTTAGTACTCTTTTTTTAACAAAAAGTCTCATAAGTTTTGGTCTCGTAAATCTACTATCTTAACAAAAGAGTTTTTATGAAAGAAAGGAAAAACAAGCACTTGTAAATCTTAAAAACGAATCTATCTATCTATCTATTAGTACTATGAAAGGCCATTGTACTACTCCAAAACAACATAATCTGATAGCTACTCCACTATACCTCATGGCTAAACCAAAGTACAACCCAACCTTAAGCTAATTCCAACCACCCAAATTCCAGATACCATTTCAAAACAAACACATTAATTCATTAGGATTAAATTGTTATTAATAAGTTATAGTGATCCAGTAAGTAAATAATTAACCGTACGTAACTGAACAGAGAAGCTCTGTCTTTACTTTTCAACAATCTTTCTATTTCGTCTCAAATCCTACCTTTCAAGCTTTCTCATCACGCTATATATTCTTCTCATACCAACTCCCACCAAAACGCAACCGTTTCATGATTCATCACCTCACATCTATTTCATTTTCTGTTAGTTTCATTTCATCACATTTCACGTGATAAATATTTTATCTTTTCAGAAAAGAAAAAAAAAAAATCTAATACCCTCAACCCCAAGGTTTTGTGAAAAAACAAAATTTGAGATGATAAAGAGTCCTACAAAATCAATGTATCCATTTACTAAACGTTTTTCCGAGATTAATTGGCGTATCATTGTGTTGATAATTCCTCTTTTTTCTTTTATCATATTCTTCTTTTTCCATGCACCAACTTTAAACGCTCTTTCATCTTTTTCTTCCGTTCAGAATCTTCTTTCTAACCTTCCTTTTATCAACACTGCTAATTCTTCACCTTCAAAAGATGAATTGTTACGATCCAAAATTGCTGTATGTTTGGTTGGTGGTGCTAGAAGATTTGAATTAACCGGTCCTTCAATATTGGAGATGATATTAAAAGAGTATCCAAATTCTGATCTTTTTCTGCATAGTCCTTTAGACTCAGATGCGTTCAAATTCTCATTGTTGAAGCTTGCGCCAAAAGTTGCCGCCGTTAACATATTTCACCCTCAACCGTTACCGGAGAATGAGTCTTCCGTTCGTGTTCTCACGGCGCAGAACTCGCCTAACGGAATTCAGGTATAAATGACTATTTCCCTTTTTTTACCTTTTTATTTTATTTTTGTCATTATTATTATAATTGATATTTTTTTTGGTCATTTTTTCATGTTTGGTGTTCAATGGAACTACTTTTCTTTGTTATCTGTCGGTCTGAAAGTTTATTTAGGATGGTAACGTAAAAGGGAGAAAATAATAGTAATAATAATAATAATAATCCATTATTTGTTACACATTTCAGCTTCCTAATCCATTTACGTTTGGTTGGAAATGTTGTTAGGTAATTAGTCATTAACGAGTGGGACAGAGGTTGATAATAACTGATATCTATTTGTAGATAGATAAGAAGTTATTATCAAAAACACGTTTGATTGTGAAATTTATAAAAAGTTAAAATCATACTTATCTCTAAAAATATCTTTGTTTAGCAATTTATGATGTTGAAAAGTATACCAAAATGTGAAATAACTTTGAACACAAATGAAAATGTTTATGAATTATTATTGGTTCTCTTTGAATTTTTATTATAATTTTTAATCAATACCTTATTTTATTATTTTTTATATAAAAAAACATTTCATCAACACTTTTGATGAGATAAAACTTAAAAGCAACGTTTTGCTGTGTTCATTCGCTATCTATAGGCCATCATCATCACTTTGTGATTTGCTTCAATGTAGCCCACAACAATATTGATCACAATTTTTTTTTTATCTGATTTTTCAAGTAAATGCAAAGGTATATATTCTTTTACCTTTTTTCTTTTATAATAAAGTGAATTTGTTGGTCCAGAAGAGTCATATAAGCATTTCACTTTTATGAAAGTATACCACAAAGTAGGCTATGTTTGTCAGATACATTTTCGAATTTATACTATATAAATTTGTTTGGTAACAACTTTTGATAATACTTATAGCTTATAAGTTTATACTCTAAAAGAAATAAATTTGTTTGGCAACAAATTTTTTTCTCTCACAAACGTTTTCATTCACATTTTCTTTTTCAAGTGAATAGGTATAAAAGATCATTAAAACTGTAATTATAGAAAAAATAACGTTAGGTTTTGCTTCTTCTTTCAGTTTTATGAAACTATAAAATGATGTCTACATTAGTGATGCAGTACACCAAAAAGTCTCATATTTTGAAAATCAAATTTACAAATAGTTTCTAAACAACATCCAAAGTCTTTTATAGATCTGGGTATAGATGTGTCTTATACAATGAAAAATGCTAACCTTTGTATTTGATACATTATTTAAACAATCAAATCAAAAGTGGTAACTTTTGAAAAAAAAACAGTGTAATTATTATTTTTACATTTGTTGAACTTATGTTATCAAGGTAAATTTTCTTATAATAAATTCTTTAAAGAATGGACTATTGATACTAGTTAGCATTATTTTTAGGATTATCTTTAGGACACTCGTTAGTATTGCTCTATTTCTAATACGTAAAGTTGTGGTCACAACAATAAGTTATCAGTGGTACTTTTATATAAGTGTGCATCAGTAAATTTTATTATCTGTTTTCTAAGGGTGTCCTCCTTTGTATGACATTTTGTTGTCTGTAAATATTTAGCAACGTCTTACTTTTTACACGTCTTGTACATGGCGTTTCAACTACATTTTTAATATATATCATTTTAACTTATGAAAAAAAGAAGTTATTATTACACTTGATTACTATTGAGACCTAAGAGGACGGGATCAATCAACCTTAATTTATTTTTTCTTGTTTGAGAGTTAAATTGAAACTCTGAAAAATTAGGAGGCCGTTAGGTTGGGTTGGCGGGTCTAACCACAATTCCCCCTTTTCTTCGACGCCAAGGCTTTTGAAAAGGCTATAGTCAATTTTTTTTAGCTTGAAAAAGCAAGGTACATAAAAATGCAATTAACATGTGTCAAAAAATTCAAGTATGTGAAATATTGAATTGAATTAAATTTGCATGAATTTTGTAGGGACTTATTCAATATTTTGACCTCGTCGAAGGATGCTTAACAATGATAAAATCACACCAAGAGAAAAACAACATCAAATATGATTGGATAATTCGCACACGAGTAGATGGCTACTGGAACAGTCCACTCGGTCCAGAAAATTTTGTTCCGGGTCAATATTTGGTTCCAGCCGGCTCATCATACGGTGGACTCAACGACCGGTTCGGTGTTGGTGACTTTAGAACCTCAACAGTAGCATTATCTCGTCTCTCTCTAATTCCTAAACTAGATTCTGCTGGATTCACGGATCTCAATTCAGAAGCTGCGTTCAAAGCCCAACTCACAACTCAGAATGTGAATTACCTCACTAAACGGCTCCCTTTTTGCATTGTTTCGGACCGGAAATATGATTTTCCTCCGGCTCGGTTCGGTGTACCGGTTGCGGCATTATCGAGTCCCGGTCCATTAAGTGGAACTAAATGTAGACCATGCAGACCGATTTGCGTGGGTGTGTGTGTGGAGCCTGTGATGATGTTTGTTGAGAAAGGGTGGAGTTGGACCGATTGGGCCGATGGTTCACTTGAGCTATGTGATGCTCATGAAAGTTGGGAAGATGGCTGGGAGAAGATTTTTGATAAAGTTGCTGGAAAGAAATTTGCTAATGCTAGGAAGCAAATTCACTCGTTGAAATTTGATGATTGTGTTCATGATTTCGTTCAGTTAAAAAATATTACTGCTCAGTGGAATGCCCCTCCCATTCAAGAAATTTGTAAACCTCTTCTTGAACAAAATTGATTTCAAATTTTTATTTCACAGTAGTTTAGCACCACATACAAATTTAGTACACTACACAAAATTGGTGAACATAGAGGAAAGACACAGTTTTCCTCTTATTTGGATTACTATTATTTTGTGATTTTGATATACAATTAGCGAGTAAATAATTAGCGAGTATACTAAAATAAATCGAAGTAATAAAATTTATAAGATTCGTCTTTATAGGGATTGTTCCAATTTTTACTCAGCAATAATGTTATTATTAAGGATGTATTAAAATGAGGGTTGCCAAAAGCAAATTGGTTTCGGTTGCAATGATAAAAAAAATAACTAAAAAAAACAAACTTGGTTTTGAAATACGTTAAGGGAAATGATTAGATCTTTCGAATAATCTGTTCATTACTCATTAGTAATCTGCACCTAAATCATACAAATGTTATTCAGTTTACGATAATTAACAAAATAGCTCAGGTCAATCCCTTGACTCAGAGCCTCTTCTCTAATTATAATTTCCTAATTCTTTAGGTGAACCTACAATTATCAAAAGTTTTAAGTCCATTAAATTCAAAATCACAACCTAACAATTTTCTATCGCTAGATCAACCGCTAGGTTGAACAGTATAAATAGGTCTGAGTTATAAACTAGCGTCAGCAGTCCTATAATCTCTAAGATCAATTATATTTAGTCAGAATGATAAAAACATTACACATGATTTATACTGAATAAACTAAAATAACATTTGTATTAATTCAAAATTACAGATTACATGATCATGAGTTAGAACAAAATCATCTATGACCTAATCAATAGAAAATTAGCTACTTATATCCATGAGAATAAACAAACATGGCAAAGGGAAAATACTCATGAATTTCTTGGTCTCCTGTTGTTGTTTTCCCCACTGATGTGTGTAGCTAGTTCTCCACCTTTTTCCCCAAAACGTGATGTCACCTCCCTCATTGGAATATTGCCTCGTGATGCGTGACCATCCTTATTTTGCAAAACGTTGGAATTTCGTAATCCTCCAAAAACGTGAATACCTCTTTTCTGTACTGTGCGCAGCCTTTATAACAATTGCCAATCCTTCTTTTTATTCTGGGGTCAACCAAGGCAAATTTGAGTCAAAGGCCCATTCCATTATTTGCTATTTTCTCACTTATGCATCACGTTGCTTGAATATATATGTGAGGAGACATGCCAGTTTTTCTATATTTCAAAGCCAATGAAACACATTTCCTTTACTTCAATGGTCTGGCACGTTGTGGCTCTTTTTGTTGGTCATATAGCCACCATTAGTACTAATAGATGATAATAATATACTCTGACTCAATAAAATAAAAACAACTATTATTTAAAATGACTTTGAATTAAATACTACACTGATACTAATAAAAATAGACTAAAAATCTAACTAAAAAACACTGAAAATATGGAATGATAGACTGTCATCAATGTGAGCTAATGTTTATATTGAATTAGTTTTTTTTATTTTATTTTAATGATATTATTCATGTGTTTGGCTCCAACCATTATGTGTGACCAGAAAATGCTATTGGCGCTACTGCCCTATAATTCTTTTCTTTGTATAGAAAAAAAAAATTACTACGCGATCATGTTTATTTCTACGTTGAACACTAATATGCACATGCTACACAACTAAAAATTCTAAGATATAGGAGTTTTACTTTACCTCTTTTCCACTCCATACATCTTTTTGGTATTTTATGCTCCAATGGAACCGATTCACCTCAGTTTTCAACATTCATAAGTTAATTGTAAATAGTCTGTATTCAGATAAAAAAGTATGATTAGTTAATGTCAAATTCATACCAACAGCAATATAAATTGGTAACGAGAGACAGTGACATCAATTCACAGTTCAATTCAATTTCTTTTGAACACCCCATGGTCTTTTGTTGCAATATTCCTGCTATACATTATACATATACTCTACTTCTTCATCTAAGAAGCAAAACTTATCCAATTTAATATAGGCTTATATCACCAAATGCATGTTTTTTTAGCGTATAACATAATTTTTTAAAAGATAAAAATATTTTTTTTTTTACTTCTAACGATCAAAATACATACACATATACATAGGGATGTTCGTTGTACGGTTTGGATCGGCTTTGAGTCAAAAAATCATTCGATCCAAAATAAAATCACATGCGGTTTGGTTTGCGTAAAATTAAAATAAATCATTTGATGTCTCAACAATAAAAATAAAGTTTTTAAAACATTAATAGTTTAGGAAAACATTAAAACACGTAGAAAATCTCAAGAATAAAAGTGTGGTTTAGAACAATGATTCAAATACGACATGGTTTTGCAACGATATAGAGAGATATAACTTTATACAACTTCTTGGCATCTTGGTGGCCTTAGGGGTCTTTCAACTCAACCATCATGATAAACATGGGACAACTGCCCTTTCAAGATACATTCATAGTGTTTAGCATGCAACATTACTAGGTTAGGTCTCAGTAGTTCTTCTTAGGGACAGACTGAGCCTGTTGCCTATGACAAGAAATCTAGATAGATCTTTGAACTTTGCGTTCTAACTCTATGTTCATATCAATTAGTATTTTAAGATCTCATCTCATTTCAATATCAGGGAAATAATTCATATTAAACAAATAGTTTCATTCCCATCTCCGTCCAGTCTCACAGAATTTGACAATAAATGTAGAAGCATAGTTTTAAAACTCGGCTCGGCAGGGGTCCTGGGTCACTGGGTTAATGGTCGAACCATTGAGTCAATGGTTGAACCGCATGACTGAACCAGATTAAACCGAATAACTCGGTTAGATGACTCGGTCTTAAGATTAAATTTTTATAGGTATTGAATCAGATTAGATCGGATTGAACCGATGACTCAGACACTTAAAAACTAAAAAACTGATAATATATATATATATATATATATATATATATATATTATTTGAATAGCAATATTTTTTTTCAAAGAGTATAGTGTATTATGTAAATATTATATATTCAATGTGGTTTCGAAGGAAAAAAAATTATGCTTACAATGTAATATACTTATATATAGAATTCAATGCAATAACAAAATTAAGTGGATAGTGTAGTGATGAAGCCAATCTTTTGGCTGCTTGATGTACAAGGTTCGATCCTCCACACATGTTTTTTAAAATTCTTAATTTTTCTAAATAATCAAATCAAAAAGTCAAAAGCAATGAATACTATTTAATCTAATTAATGTCGTGCAATGGCCAATAGCATAGGAAAGGAAAGTGTTGTAACAGGAAAATTGATGACATTTAATTTAATTAATGACATTCAAGAATGAAAATAATTTGTTCCTTTCAACAAAAAAAAATTGAAAAATTCGTTAAACCGGGTTGGCTCGAAAACCGGCCGAGTTCACCGGTTTTTACCGGTTTTCAGCGAGTCTTACCGGTTTTCACCGATTTAACTGCATAGCCGATTCGATAAATGACTCGACCCAGTGTATTGACCGGTTTCCAATCGGACCGGTTTGACCGACCGGTCCGAGCCGGTTTTTAAAACTATGTGTAGAAGTAATCAAATTTTACTTTTAAATATTAGTGTGAATATAGTTTATTTAAAAGAAGCTTGAAGTTGTAATTTTCAAATCTTATGCAAATATAACCATAACCTCATCATGTTTAAACCATTAAAGGGGTTTAACTCATGATGAACTTAACAATAAAAATAGAAAATATATAAAAGATGAATGAAAGTATAATAGATATATTGATAGAGAAGTGTAAAGTTAAGAAAAGGTTACAAATTATAATGAAGAGTAGTGAGCTTTTTAATTCACTGACTTAAGTAATTCTAACTCTAACTTCCTAAGAACTAGCTCTCTTCCTCATACAGGAAAGAGATGAGAATGCGAGAACTTTGGTGGCTTCTAACCTTAGTCGGAACTTGGTCGCTGAATTCAAATTAACAATTTTCAGATCATTGGTATCACATTGTTGTTGTCCTTTTATAGTACAAATCCAACCACTATAAGTTGTGCCCTTTGATAATTTTTCATATGAGAAGTGCTTGTCTCATCCTCTTGGGACTCGACATATTCTTTTATTCCTCATACTATAATCATCAGAGGCAATTCATCAAGTTTCATTCCCACACAAAGGCAAATGAGGGACCTAAGTTCGTATGTGTGTACAAACCGTACTGAACATTCTTCAACGATACAACAATAGAATCCTTCCCAATGCTGCATCTTCCTGCATCACCTGAATCCTTGCCAGCGCTGCATCTTCTTATATCGTCACAATAAATATTCAACTTGTTTCACAAAACCAACCATATCAAGCATTACTATAGAAGTATCTTTTTACCCTTAAAAAAAGAGAGTATCTTTTTTAACAAATAATTGATGGATGGCTTGCCCTTGAGGAATAGAGATTCAAATATATAGAACTAAGCAACTTGTTTTAACAAATAGTTGATGGACGACTTGCCCTTGAATAATTTAAATCATAAGATTTGTTAATATATTTTTGTGTTGGATCGGACTTGAGTTACCGAGAAATTTTGTTGCTACGTGATCTCTTTGATCTTATGCTTCTCGAGTGAATAAAATTCATTTCCTGCTTTGACCCAAAATTCAAGCAGGGTCGCTTGATTTGGAATAAAATAAAGGGCTTATTCTTCCTCTCTTGAAGGATTTAACCAAATTCAAATAAACGAGTGTATAGCTAAAAAAATGATATTGAAAAAATAAATTACTATATGTGAAAGTGTTTTCTTTCTATACAAATATTCAATCTTATTTAACTTCAATATTTTGTGATTGTAATATTAATTTTTAAATGATTTATACAATATGTGACTCATGCTTTAATATCTTAACTAAGTTTCATTGGATCCGACCTATTTTCACCTCCTCTACTAATAGCAGACACAAAAGCATTGTGCTACTCTTAAACAACAGCATAACAAGCTATGCTGCTACTCCACTACTTCAGCCTTTGCCAACGTACATTTTTTTTTTTGTCAATTGCCAAAGTACATTTTAACTTGTACAATACACACCCTAATTACACATACCATTGCAAAACATATATATTACACCATTCACAGAGTAAATTATTTTGGAAGGTGCGCTATACATAGAAAGAAAAAAAAAGGAAGTCTTCAAAACATATATATTACTCCTGTGGGGATAAATAATTATTTACCCTTTGTACACCTGTAATTCTTCAACATCAATTCAACCCTTTATATTTTCTCTATCCCCTTCTTCCTATCATAACATTAATCTTTCACATTCGGTACACAACTCTCTATTTTTTTCTCTTTCAATGTGTAAATGAGGTGCGTGGGTGTACATAGTATGAAAACAAATCTTATGATTTGAATTTCAAGGTATGGTCGTCCAGGAACTACTTGTTAATTAAAACAAGTTGCTTTAAAATATTTACCACTTCCATTTTCTGTTAGGCTGATCATTACATATATCACGTGATAAATATTGAATTTACCTTAGAGGAAAACAAAAATCTAATACCCTCAACCTCAAGGTTTTGTGAAACAAGAAAAATAAAGAACTACCTTGGAGATGGTAAAGAGTCCCAGAAAACTAACGAGTCCAATTAGTAAATGGTTTTCCGATATTAATTGGGGTTTCATTATGTTGATAATCCCTCTACTTTCTTTTATCATATTCTTCTCTTTCCATGCACCTACTATAAACACTCTTTCATCATTTTCATCCGTAAAGAGTCTTCTTTTCAACCTTCCTTTTATCAACACTGCTAATTCACCTTCGAAAGATGAATTGTTACAATCCAAAATTGAGGTGTGTTTGGTTGGTGGTGCTAGAAGGTTCGAATTAACTGGACCTTCAATATTGGAAATGATACTAAAAGAGTACCCGAACTCGGATCTTTTTTTGCATAGTCCGTTAGACTCAGATTCATTCAAGTTCTCATTGCTCAAGTTCGCGCCAAATGTTGCTGCAGTTAAAATATTTCGCCCTCAACACTTCCCAGAGAATGAGTCTTTTGTCCGTGTTCTCACGGCGCACAAGTCCCCTAACGGAATTCAGGTTTCATGACTCTTTCCCTTACTTTGTAAGACACTCTCAAATTTTACTTAAGATTTAAGTAAATTGACTTTGCATGCATTTTGTAGGGACTTATTCAATATTTTAACATGGTGGAAGGATGCCTAACAATGATAAAATCACACCAACTAAAAAACAACTTTAAGTACGATTGGATTATACGAACACGGTTGGACGGGTACTGGAACAGCCCACTAGGCCCAGAAAATTTCGTTCCAGGTCTATACTTGGTCCCGTCCGGTTCAAAACATGGCGGTCTCAACGACCGGTTTGGTGTCAACGACCGGTTTGGTGTCGGTGATTTCAAAACCTCAACAATAACATTATCTCGCCTCTCTATAATTCCAAAACTAAATTCAGCTGGATTCACAAACCTCAATTCAGAATCAGCATTTAAAGCTCAACTCACAACTCAGAGTGTAAGCTACCTCACAAAACATCTCCATTTTTGCATCGTTTCGGACAGGACTTACGATTTTCCTCCAGCCCGGTCTGATGTACTGGTCGCAGCATTGTCTAGTCTCGGTCCTTTAAGCGGAGCTAAGTGCAGACCGTGCAAGCCTGTTTGCTCGGGGGTGTGTATGGAGAATGTGATGATGTGGGTTGAGAAGGACTGGAGTTTGACCACCGATTGGGCCTATGGGTCACCTGAGCTGTGTGATGCTCGTGAAAGTTGGGAAGATGGTTGTGAGAAGATTTTTGATAGAGTTGCTGGAAAGAAATTTGCTAATGCTAGGAAGCAAATTCACTCTATGAAATTTGATGATTGCGTTCATGATTTTATTCAGTTGAAAAATATCACTGGCCAATGGAATGCCCCTCCCATTGAAGAAATTTGTAAACCCATTCTTCTGACAAAATTGATTTCATTTCGCATGTACTTCCTTCTCATAATTT
>Ga0209282_1002274_pt1 | contig 10998 bp, 6 predicted proteins | sample Mtrugardesep15_FD_187529 | JGI IMG/M metagenome (GOLD analysis project Ga0209282, IMG submission 187529) | Root nodule microbial communities of legume samples collected from California, USA - M. trunc garden sep15 (SPAdes) (version 2) | ecosystem: Host-associated > Plants > Roots > Nodule...
TCAAATCAGTGTATGAGAGAAGGGGAAGGATGCTCATATTACAACATGTGTCTATAATTCCATTAAGAAACAACTAATTTACACAAAAAAGGAAAACAGTTCTCAAATTTACAAGCCTGTTCCTTCCTCACAAAGCCCAACTCAAACACAAACCAACATTTGCCTATTATCTCTACCAATAAAATCAGCAAGAGAGAGAGAGACTATGTAATGCCAAGCATCACCTACAGCTTGAAGATATTATATGATAAAAGTGAACTCTTAACTGCCCTCATAACGACATCGTAAGGTTGTTAGTTCAAACCTTGGAATGATTATCTAGCTGATGATGACTCACCCAGAGAAACAGAAGCCAAAGACGAAGCCCAAACCCGAGCACTCCTTGCCCTCTCGTGAAAATTCCTCGTCTTGCATAGTCCTAGCTTTGTCCAAATCCTCCTCACGTCAATCACTTGAAGCACGCGTCCCATCACTTGGCTTGTCTCGCCGAATATTTGCATGTTCAGATGAGGAATACATGAAACCCAGAAAGCTCGGAGGCGTGATACGATCTTCGGAAATACAAAAAGAAGTATCCTCAAACAGATAAACATTACAGAGAACACTAAGTAGGGTTCTCTTCTTAATGTTTCTTTAAGTGACAGATCCATCATCGACTTCAGGTTCAGGCTAGAATCTTCTTCACTCATCATGCTGCTTGGTTGATTGATGGCAATATTACTACTTGCTTCAAATCCTGAGACAGACACACAGGTAAATACAGGTATAAGTTTACATTATAAGGCTGTTATAAGTCACTGAAGTTTCTTAGAATTCACGCGAGTCGTTACTCCAAAAAATGGCTGTACAAAATAATGCATTGTAAGTTTTCAAACAAGAATCAGGATATGCTTACTTGTGTTACTTTCGTAAAACTCCACTAGAGAGAGAATATCATTTCGACCACGAAATCTCAACCTTGAGGTCTGGTTTACGAGTATAATTGCAGGCAGACGATGGATTCCATATTTTGAATATAAGCTGCTAAGAGTAAAACAAAGCAAATTTAGACATCAACATTTATTTATAACCGTAGCTAACTGAATAGTGCCATAGGTTCTACTGAAATAAAATTCATTTACAAAATACAAAGTAGAAAATGAAACAAAGTGTAGTTAAAACAATGTTTTAAAAACCGAACCAAGAACCGGCCAGTTCGCTAGTTGATTTGATCCCAGTTGCACAGCAATCTGATTGAACCCTGGTTGGTTCATCTACCTTCTTTTTAATACTTACTTACTCATTTATTTATTTTTTATCATCAAATTCAACTGTAGTTGAACTGATTGAACCAATTGAATCATGGTCTGAATTTCTCACTGGTTCAATCTTCAGTCCGAATTTTAAAACATTGATTAAAAATTACTTAATGGCATATTTAGCCTAACCAATAGGAAACTTGGGTATTGCTGAACCGGTATGCTAGATTTTCAAAACCAAGCAGATATAGCATACCATACAAAAGAAATTGAATTCATAATTATTATCCAGGAAATTAAGAATAGAACCGGGGATAGCTTAAAAACCTTGGCAAAGCTGATGATTGCTCAATAACTAAATGCTCTATTTCCGGAAACATGGAACTAAGAGCTTCAAATTTAGGAAGCATTCTGCGGGAAAATGGGCACCAGGAAGCATAGAAGAGTATAGAAACAGACTCGATCTTCTTTCTACCAGATAGAACTTCGTCAATGAAATTTCCATCCACCTGAATAAATCAAATAAAAGTTAAATATTTTTTTCATCAGAAATCAGAATATGCAAACTGGCATTGGTCAGCAAAACATAACTCAGTCAATAAATCTACGTAACTATTTGTCCAAATTACAAGATGTTAAACTCTAAATCACAAAAAATGTAATGACAAAACACAATAAATTAAAATTAAATAAAAATGCCGGACATGGTATGGTGTATTTTTTTTTAAGAAGCTAAATTAGCCAACCCAAATTGGCAGTGGGGAGAATTGAACCTGAGACCTTGGGGAGGAATTGACTAATTGAGGACTATAGAAGCGAAATTGCACACAAACCTAGTAGCTAAAGGTTTTAGATCAAGTTGTGTATTATTCATAGTGAATTTTCTTGTCTATGGTTCATTTTGGCTTGACTGTGTTAAATTTTGCATTGATTCTTCTTAATTTCAGCTGTTCACCTACTTCATTTACTAGTTACATTCATGACCTAAGCTTCATGCACAACCAAATTAGCTAGGCTGCCCTCATGTTTCTATTTCTTCCTCAAGAAATCCCCCCTTCCATCTGATTTTCACTTCTTCACATTTTTAACTCTTTTTTGATAAATCCATTAAAACAGAGCTTCCAACTATCAACTCAATATTTTGTCAAAAAAAAAAAAAAAACTATCAACTCAATATGGCCCACATGGGAGCCACGCCGATATAAAAGTTATAGGAAATGGGACTACAATTGCAGTTTGTGAATGACTCATTGAAATAATCAAAATCCGACCTATTTACTTGACAAAAATATAATCATTTATACAACTCACAGGAGTGTTATTTCTGGAAGAGAGCGGTATAATAGTTGTCATTTGTCACATGATTCAGAAGATAATAGAAGTTTACATATCTTATTTTCCACAAAAGGGTAAACAGTGATTTTGGTCCTTATATGTGTTAAGCGCTATCACAGATTCATAATAGTCATAAAATGTATCAAAGATTCAATCAAATATGCAAAAACATAATTCATTAGTTAGTTCAGTCGTCGAATGTGTCTACTGTTACTCAATTTGGTCCATAAAATTACTAACAAGAGAGAGCGAGAGACACTTGGGGATGTTTTTGTAATTTCAATGAATTCACTGACTATCAGGACCGCGACTCACATGCTTAGGAACCAAAGTTACTGATGGTAACTCCACTAGTAAGGCTTTATTAAATCCTCAATCATGAACTCAGAAAAATGACATCTCTAAAAAAGTTAACTTTCTAGAACTAGCCAACTTCTGCTTTTCCAACAAAACTGACCCTGATATACCAATTCATACAAAAAGCACAAACAGTAAAGCAGTACAATAATTGAGTCCATTCTAAGCAATAAAGCATAGTGATGACTACCCTCCTCTAAAGTGGAAACAAAAAATCTACGTCCAAAGAAAGGACACTACAATAAATTCAATTGTTTGCTATAAAATAGAAAAGCATTTCCAAAAAATTCCAAACTAAAAATATTACATGAAACTACCCCAACCTGCCTTTACTCCAATACTTATGTTATTCCCAATTCTACAAAATCAGAAATTTTCAAAAATAAAATAAAATGTGAATTGTATAATTAGTTACAATTTTAGAGGTACCAAAATTGATTATAAACGTGTAGAATTGATTTTGACATGTTTGTATGCTTTACCAGTAAAAATTGAGTTTTCCTCCTAAATTGATTCTAACTTTAAGCTATGATTTGTAGCAGTTATTTTCTCAAACGTGATTTTTACGTTCAAAATTTAAGTTTCAACTCACTTGTACAAGTATTTCATCAAACATAAACCACTTTACAAGCAACTCAATTTTAACTAATATCAATTTTACAAAACCAATTCATTCAAAATCAACTTTTGTCACCGCAAAACCAAACACACAAGACATCTATTTTTTTATAGTGTTTAACTTTGTTAGTTGCAGATATCAAACTCTAAATCCCCTACATAATACTCCTTCCGCATCCCAACCTATACCGGCTAATTATTATTCATTTTTAAAATCAAATTTTGCCACAACAAAACCAAACACTCGCTAAATCTACTTTTCCAAAGACTGACAAATATTAGTGCTTAATTCGTCAGTAGCATAGATCAGACTCTGATTCTCCTACATAATACTCTTTCAGCGTCCCAACCAATTATTCCATTTTCACATACTAATCAAAATTGAAACATAAACCACTTCTACATTCAACTCAATTCATTCAAAATCAACTTTTGTCACTGCATAAAACTAAAATCAATTTTTGTCACCGCATAACCAGACACATTAAGGGCCCGTTTGGAATAGGCTTATTTTGAGCTTATGCAAATAAATAGGCTTTTATGTTAATTTATAAGTTCCCACTGACAAAAATTGTATCTTTATAAATTATTTTTTCATAAACTACATTTACAAACTTATGAATAATACATAAAAGCTTATTTATTTGCATAAGCTGTTTTGCATAAGCTCAAAATAAGCCTGCTCAAAATAAGCCTGCCCTAAATCTATTTTGCTATAGGCAAATATTAGTGTTTAATCTCATTAGTAGCATAGGTCAAACCCTAAATCTCCTACACAATACTCCTTCACCATCCCAATCTATACCACTATCCTAATTATTACCCATTTTCACATAATAAATCAAAATTTAAACAAAATCCACCAGAGTAAATTAATATTTTTTTTGGAAAGCGAACCCGATAATCCAGAGTTCAGTCGAAAGGTCCGTAAAGTCTGGTAAAAAAATTATTCCACAAGATATTGAACAAATTAGTATCCAAATTTCACATAATAATAATAATAATAATAATAATAATAATAATAATAATAATAATAATAATAATAATAATAATAATAATAATAATAATAATAATAATAATAATAATAATCAAAATTGAAACAAAATCAAATTAAACAAAAAAAACATAAACAATCAAAATATCCAGAAATTAATCAATTCAGTAAATAACCAGCAAAATTGATCTAAATCATGAAAATTACATAGAAAAAATTGTGAAAATTAGGGTGCGGAAGAGGAACCTGAAGAGGAGGATTGGATTGGATGAAGATTGGACATTGAGATTGAAGATGAAAAAGAAAGGAAGATGGTGGAGGGATGCAAGCGGAGGCGGAAGCGGAGGTGGATTGGAGGATAGAGAAAGCGGTTATGGAGAGAAGAAGAGGAAGAAGCGGAGAAGCCATGGAAGGGTAGAGATGGGAAATAAGTGAAAAAGGTGAGGGTAAAACGGGAACAAGGGTTTTGTTTCGGTGTTGCGTAGTGTTTGTGGCGGTTGTTGAATTTGATTGTAATGAAAAGAAAAAAAACAGAGTATAGCTTAGTATAATAGGAATTGAATTGGGAAATGGAATATGATGCGATAATCTATTCTATTTTATTTCAGGTTTTTTAAACAAGTAAAAAAATCTATAGAATATGTGGTTATGGTTATGGTTATATAATGATGATATATACATATTTTTTTGTCTGGAAACTGAATATCCTTCTATACGTAAAGATTGATCTTTCGAGCATTGTATTAGGATCTTGGTTAAGTTAAGATAGACTTATGTTATCTCATCAAAATGTTTTAGGTGATTGATTAAGTGAATAATGCTAGCAACATTTTCTTTTGAACATCTTCTATAATACTCACTCTCTTGTTGGTATAAATTATGAAAAATGTTAACGAGTGTCCTTAGGACACTCTTTAAGGACTTTAAATAGTAAATTTTTATGGAAAATTGTACATTCAATGCATCGGAAATTGAAATGTTAAACTTTTTTAAAGAATAATTTCTTAATTGTAAAACCTTAAAGAGTGTCATAAGGGCACTCGTTAACAAAACTCATAAATTATTGTGGGGTCTACACTTTGAAAATTAAATTATCAGAGAGTGGTGAGACATACATTGATTTCATCCAATAAATGAGTGGTACTAACGAAAGTGTTGAAAAATAAGCGTTGTTATCATTACTCTTGATTAAGTAAATGATCACTATATATTTAGAATTTCGTTTTTAATCTTTACGAATGAAAATCGCCCTGGTTAGTCCTATATAAAATTTTGTTAGCATCTTAGTCCCTATAAACTTATTTATCATCATTTTTAGTTCTTGTAAATATTTTTTGTTAGCATTTGTATCCCTAAATTGCTAAAGAAAATTGTTACATGACTAAAAAGTGTGATTTTTATTTATAGGAACTAAAAATGAAATTTTTGATATTTACAAGACCATTTACTTGATTAACCATATAATCAAATGATTAGGTTTAAATGATTAATGATATTCATCAAAGAACGAATCGTTCGAAAAATTCTAGTTCAATTTTTAGATAAAACAATTTTTTGTTAGACTTTACTTACCTTCCTGTTGAACTTTAGATTATTAGGACAATTTTGTCCTATGAACCGAAAGGTTGATACAAAAAAATGTTAATTGTATGGGAATTGGCTGAATTTGTTTAGGACCTATGAATGCAATGATCAGATGGCTTTGATTAATAACACATGCTTGATATTGGCTTCCTTAAACACCTTTTAGAGTATTGGCGACTTGTTTGTCACTAAAATTGGCTCACACAACTACAAAATTATTGGGTGGTTGAAACTCATTTTGAATCATGGGTTTTACAATGTGAGCAAGTTGTTTGGAGAATTGATACATGATATCATGTATCTCCATGGAAAATAGGATGTTTAATGAAAGAAGTTGACATTACTACTAGAGTCTTAGGTGTTTTAACTTGTTCTACCCCTGAATGCTAGAATGAGACATGGAAATTAGTATTCCCAACGTTTGCGAAGACTCACTCGATTGATAATGTCTTGGCTTTCTTGTTGATGAATATGATAGTTGTGTTTGTGGTGGTTAGGTTATTTCTGAACCTCAAGTGCATAAACTAAACGTAGTCCTGGCCCTAGGAACTGGATTTTTCAGTGATAAATGTCCTATTAATGTCCCACTAAGTGCGTCAAATTTGTTGATGTGAATTGAAATTAGTTGTGGTCGATTGAATTCTCTCAACTCTGATTTTCTTAGCTTTAAGCGATTGACGCCAAGGGAGGACCTACAATGTTGAACCATTGCTCGTCCAATTTAGTGGGTTGTGCATGTTAATTCCCCTGCTAGTGGGATTATGACAACCCACGTTCAACTTCGGTCTCCTCTTCTCGCCATGATATGTTGACATGATCATTGGTGCACATCTTCAACATATATCGTGTTTTTTCCCTCACCCCTCTAAGCAGTTAATGGTACTAAGAACAAGGGATGTGACTACGTCACTGTTCAGTCTCACTATATTTTGACTCAATTATGAGACTCTAACGACTCATGTTTTATGTTAATGGCCCCGAAAAAGAGTCAGGTCATTTGTTCTGCAAATATAGCATCGTCTAACCTTCGCTCGACTTATAGACTTTCTCGTCTAATCGCCTATTTGCTGTCTGCTAAGATCGATGAACAAGATGATTATTTTCAGGTGGTATATGCAATTTTGATTCCTATGTTTTTACCATTTTGTGAATTTTTCCCTTATTTTAAAATCTAATTGTTTCGATCTCTCCATTACATTTTTGGAATGAAAAATTGGTGATGTGATGTTTTAAATGACGTGATATATGATCTAATGATGAGAAAAGATCAACATCAATGAAATTGCAGAATTTTTTTTTAAAAATTTAATATAAAACATGTGATATCACCATATTTTAGATCAAGTATTTGATTGAGGGTGCCAACACCATCAATTTATAAAAATAAGAGGACCAATTTCATAAAATAGTATAAATGAGAAACAAAAAATGCAATTAAAGCTATCAAATCAAAATTTGATACAAAAACATGAGTGAATGATTATAAATTTGAACACAAGAGCTCCTTAAAATCCCTCCATTCCTATCCCTTCCATTAAAATCTCTCATCTCTCCTCTGTTAAACTAGACCTTAAAGGTAGTGGAGTGTCGATGCAAAACAACTTTGCACTAACAAATAATGAAAACACTCAAAAGTGGGAGAAAGCGGTTACACTTACAAATATATCAATTGTTTGTTTATTTTTTCATATTAATTTATTACTGTGATTGTAAGTATTTTTATTGGTCGTTATGTAAAGTCACCACCTTGTAGACCAATATATGCGTTACGTTTTTTTACCCACAAGTACTCGTTATATTAGTCATAATCATCTACCTAGTTGTACGTTAACCTCTTATGACAATATTATATTGGTGTTTATTTCCGTCTTCTTGTCGGTTTGTAGTTTGTCCTAACGACTTTCTTTTAAAAAATAAAAATAAAGAAAAAACAAAATAAAAATCTCAAAGGATGGTACATATATAAACCCAACCAACCCATTTCACAATCTCCCTCTTTCTCTCATTCTTAGTCCAAAAACCTGAACGAATCAAAAAGGGGATTAGGGTTTTCAACAAACAACAATGGATTTCACATCAAGCAAGAACAACAACAACGCATCAGAAAACAATACCGAAAACACTCACCAAATCGTTGATTCTTCTGATTCTTACAACGTCAAAGAAACCGAAGAACGACAATCTCGTGAACTCAAAGCTGGTCTTCACCCTCTTAAGGTTCTTCAAACAAAAGCCTAATTATTATTAATTTGTTTTTTGTTAGGTTAATTTTGACACTGATTGCAATCTATTTAGTTTAATTTTTTTTAAAAATGTGATTTTTTTAATGTGGAATAAAAAAATGGTGACTTTATATATGGGATTTAAGGGGGTAATTGAAATTTGAAATTGTTGATGTGATAGGAATAGATTCTGATGATTTGCACTGTAAGTACAATTAGAATTTTTAGATGTGATAGGATAGGGATTGATTCTGACGATTTGTCGTGTAAGTAAAACTTAGGCCCCAATTGGATTGAGCTTATGAAAAATAGCTTATTCAAAAATATAAGCTATCATCTTAATCCATAAGTTCTCACTAACGAAAATTGTACCTTCATAAGTTGTTTTTTCATAAACTACCTTAACAAGCTTATAACTAATACATGAAAGCTTATTTATTTGCATAAGCTCTAAAATAAGCCAATCCAAACGAGCCCTTAGTTGGTAGCTGCAGCCTGAAGGGATATTTGCTGTGTTGGAGTCTGGGGTCGAAACCGGGATTCCCTTCTTATCCACACTGAAGGTGTGTGAGATTTTCGCCACTAGGGTATTCGACCCTAAAAAAAATATTTCGATGATTTAGATCTGTTTTATAGTTTCACTTATAATAAAATTTAACAGGGTAACGAAATTCGAACTTGTATATGTGATAGGAATAGATAGATTTTGATGATTTGTCCTGGAAGTGCAACTCAGGTGGTAGTTGCAAGGACATTTGATGTGTTGGGGCCTAGGTTTGAACCATGGATTCCCCACTTGATTTTCGCTACTAGGCTATTCGAGACAAAAATAAAAAAGATTCCGACGATGTAGATCCATTTTGTAGTTTCTTTCACCATAGGTTAGATTATTATATTGATATGATGAATATGGATGATGTGCTCTTTGTGTATTAAGAAAGACTAACACAATTTATTGGATGTTTGCCTCAATATTAACTCATTGACATTTTGAGGTTCAATTTAATGATTACGTTGAAAGTTTTGGGCTGTGGGGATTTGTTATTCACCATTTTTTGTGTGATGATGCGCTCTTTGTGTGAAAAGAAAATTCAGTACAATTTATTGGATTGTTGTATAATTAACTTATGTAGCATTGACACTTCAAATTGAAGGCGTGTCTAATGTATGACATGTGTGAGACTTGGAGTCCAGCACCAACACATGAGTTACATAATCATTTCCGTTATCTCAAATTATCATCCGTGTCGTGTCTGTATCTATGCTTCATAGGTATTAACTCAGACATGTTGAGGTGCAATTTAATGACCAAATTGGAAGTTTTGAGTTGTGGGTATCTGTTATTCACCGAAGTCTGCTTATTATTTTGTACTGTGGCTTGTGGGAATTGTTATTCTGAAAAACTTGGTGCTATTTGAATATGGTGAAGAAATTAAGATTTAGGGTTGCTTTTTACTTTTGCTGAGGTTTTGAGTAAGAATAGTTTGCTTTGATATATCAGTATGCAGCCCAAAATCTTTCAATTTGACCTTTGAAGTTGATTGTTACCTTGGAGTTTTTATTTTATTTTCCTTTTTTAAAAGAAAAATTGTGACGTCATACATATATGAGATTTGAGTGGGTAAATGAATTATGAAATTCAAATTTGTATATGTGATAGGAATAGATTTTGACGATTTAGATCCACATTTTAGCTGCTTGCACCATAGATTATTTTATGAATGATGTGCTCTTTGTGTGTAAAGAGATGCAGCAAAGTTTAGTGGGTTTCTGACTTAATTAACTCATTGACATGTTGAGGTGCAATTTGTTGACTAAATTGAATTTGCGAGTTTTATTAACTAAAATATGACTTAATATTTTGTGAGTATTGTCATTACGACAAACTTAGTGCTCTTTGAAGATGGTGAAGAAATTGAGATTCAGGGTTGTTTTTGTTGAGGTTTTGTGCAAGTGTAGTTTGCTTTGATATATCACTATGTCTCCCAAAACCTTGCAATTTGACTTTTGAAGTTATTTTATTTTTGGATGAATTGATTGAGAATTACATGTTTGCTGTATTGGGTTCTTCTTCTTTGAAACAGATATGTTAAGATAATTATTTTTCTCTTAATGCTTGAATAGTATTGGGTGGTTTATGTTTATTTCCCTCTCCCCCCTTATCTTGTTGGGAAGGGCTCTTAGTGAATTTTGACATTTTTTTTGGTTGATTTATTGTGTTGGTTATTTCCTTGATCAGAGCAAATTTGTGTTCTGGTACACTCGTCGGGTACCTGGAATTCGAAACCAATCATACGAGGATAACATTAAGAAGATTGTTGAATTCAGTACGGTAAGATGTTTGATGCATTGTATTGGATTTAGGTTAATTCTTGATTGTAGATTGTAGATTTTCTTACCGTGGTAATTATTTTTGTTAATAGGTTGAAGGATTTTGGGTCTGCTATTGCCATCTTGCTCGTCCTTCTTCTTTGCCTAGTCCAACTGATTTGCATCTTTTCAAAGAAGGAATCCGTCCTTTATGGGAGGTAGATACTTAATGGCTTTGGGTTATGTTTCACTTTCATGGTATTGATGATTTATGAGTTGTTCGGTTCAAAAAGGTCGAAGTTTGTCCCAATGTTGTTTAATTTGCTTTGGCTTACCGTGT
>Ga0209282_1002275_pt1 | contig 10998 bp, 6 predicted proteins | sample Mtrugardesep15_FD_187529 | JGI IMG/M metagenome (GOLD analysis project Ga0209282, IMG submission 187529) | Root nodule microbial communities of legume samples collected from California, USA - M. trunc garden sep15 (SPAdes) (version 2) | ecosystem: Host-associated > Plants > Roots > Nodule...
ATTGGGTAAAGGGACGAAATTTTAACTGATTAAACTTTGCAAGGGTAAAAAAAAAGGATTAACGATTAGAGGGACGATTTTTTAAACGACCCCTATTTGCAAGGACGAAACACATCATTAACCCTTTATTCTTTTTATTGTTGTTCGGTGAACTTCCACGTTGAAGTTTCGACATAATCTAAATGAATACATACAAGGTTTGTTTATTATATTCTTTTGCCATTTGATTCATTGCTTTCCGTCATCCTATTGAATTATGATTGAGATATATTGGAATCATGTTTTGTGACTATGTGTCAGTGTCATTTGACCTTATTTTTCAATTTTCTGTATAAGATTAATCCATTCATCGAGGAATTTTAGGGTTCATCCATGCGGTGCACTTTAAATTATTTTGAGAATCATTGCACTCTAAATTATTGTTTGTGGAAATTTTTTATACAATGTTCTAAACATTCTTGCAAAATATTTCGGAATATATTTTTTTTTCTATCGCACCGGTTTTTAACCTATAAAATATGGACGACTAATCCGACTCGTGCGGAGTAGCATGCGCACTGACTAAGCGTTGTCGCTTCTGAGAATCGAATTTGGTATTCTCCAACTACGTCCTTGGAAGCAGTTCCTTGCCACCAAAGCCCAAACAACTTGGTTATATCTCAGAATATTTGTTGACTCGATAAAAGACTAAAACTATTTGCTTGATGAGTGAAGAAAAATCACTTCAAGCTAAAAGTTTAATAGATACACCGGTAGAAATAATTGAAACAACGATCGAGAAAAGAGCAGATTTTGACTTTATTTTTTTCCGAAGTTATTTTTTTTTGAAGGATTCTTTTTCCCCGAAGTTTTAGAGACACCAATATTTAATGACCCTTTTATTTTCTCTAATTCTTTTTTTTTTTGGTACATATTTTCTCTAATTCTAATTCTTGTCATTATTTCAACCTTTTCTCGCAGTGGTGTGTTTATGACTATTACAATGTTACAAGAGATTGTCGTTAACGGTAATTTATTTGTGGGATGTGGAAATAGACATTAATGTATGTCATTATCGTATGGTACATTTTAGTGGGTATTGAATTTTTTGAAAGTGGTAGTGGGTGGTGGAGATTGGTCAATGTTGTCAATCAAATACTCGTACACTTTAGTGGGTCGTGGAAAAAAATGGTATTACCACATGCAGAGGAATCATCACTTATTCTTAGTGGATAGACTGCAGACAATAGTCATTGAAAATTTATACACAAGTGGATGAGTTGGAGTTTGAATCTCGATCACGGTATCCGATTTAACAATTTTAACATTTTTGTCGGTTAAGCTATGACTTGTGGACTCATCACTTTTGTAAGCTATAACTAGTAGTAGTTAAGCTGTAAGCTATCTTGTAAGAAGCAAGAGTGAAAAAAATGGTATTTTCAGGAAAGCAACATGGATGGGAAAAAACCAAAGACTACACCCTCCAAATCCTAACAGGAAGGTGGTTTATGATGTTTTCATCATTTATGATCATGTCAGTATCTGGAGCAAGCTACATGTTTGGTCTATACTCAAGAGAAATGAAATCAGTTTTTGGCTATGACCAATCCACTCTCACTCTCTTAAGCTTCTACAAGGACTTAGGCTCTTGCATAGGAATTCTCTCAGGCCTACTCAATGAACTCACACCTCCTTGGGTTGTCTTAACAATTGGTGGTGTTCTCAACTTTTTTGGCTATTTCATGATTTGGCTTGCAGTCACAAGAAAAATCTCCAAACCTCAAATATGGAATATGTGCTTATACACATTCATTGGAGCCAATTCTCATTGTTCAACCAACACCGGAGTTGTAGTCACCAGTGTAAGGAATTTCCCTGGTAGTAGAGGTATTGTCATAGGCCTTTTGAGTGGTTATCTTGGTTTGAGTGGAGCTATCATCACTCAACTATACTATGCCTTCTATGGAAACGACTCAAAATCATTAATCTTGCTTATGGCTTGGTTACCAACTGCTGTAACTTTTGTTTTTACGCCGGTTATTAAGCATCACAAGAGAGTTGAACAACCAAATGATTCCAAAGCTTTCTATAATTTTCTTTACATGACATTAATCCTTGCAGGGTACCTCATGATAGTGATCATAGTACAAAAATGTTTCAACTTTACTAAGAGGGAGTATTATGTTACTTCCATTCTAATGCTTCTCTTGCTCATCCTCCCTCTTGGTGTTGTTATTATTGAAGAACAAAGGATTTGGAAGAACAAAAAAGAGCACATCAATGGCGAAGGTTCTTCTCCTAAGCCTTTGAATATAACCACAAAGATGCCACAAACTCACCATGCTAGAAGAGAGAGTACTCAAAATGAAAAGCAAGTTTCCTTTTGGGGAAACATACTCTTTCCTCCAAGTAGAGGTGAAGATCATACAATATTTCAAGCCATTTTGAGCCTTGACATGATGACTCTTTTTGTATCCACAATTTGTGGACTTGGTGGAACTCTTACTGTGGTAAATAACTTGAGTCAGATTGGATTATCTTTAGGATATCCTTCACATAGTATAACCACATTTGTTTCCCTAATGGCAATTTGGATCTATCTAGGTAAAGTTGCACAAGGGGTTATCTCAGAATTTATCATAACCAAATTAAAACTCCCTAGACCTCTCATTCTCACATCAATCCTTACATTATCTTGTTTTGGTCACCTTCTAATTGCATTTAATGTCCCAAATGGTCTCTATGTAGCATCAATTATTATTGGTTTCTGCTTTGGAGCAAACTTGCCAGTACTATTTTCAATCATATCTGAACTATTTGGTCTTAAATATTACTCAACATTGTACAATTTTGGGTTAATAGCAAGTCCAATAGGGTCATACTTGTTTGGTGTGAGGGTTGCTGGCCATCTCTATGACAAAGAAGCCATAAAACAAATGGCAATATTAGGATTAAAGAGGAAGCCAGGGGAGGAGTTGAATTGCAATGGAAGTCAGTGCTACAAATTGGCTTTCATTATAATCACTGCTGTTAGCCTTTTTGGTGCACTTGTGTCTCTAACTTTGGTGATAAGGACTAGAGAGTTTTATAAAGGGGACATATACAAGAAGTTCAAAGAGGAAGTAAAAACTGTTGAAAATGATGGTTAGATATCTTTGGTAAGGAATTGGGGTACCTCAGAGTTGGAAAAATATAGCTTAAGTTCTTGCAATCTTATGGTTTCTTATCAATAAATCACCCAATGTAGAAATAGGAAAAATACTTTATTATATATTTTACATATTTCGATGGCTATATGTGAAATTAATAAATAAGAATTATTGTCTTTGTCCCGTAATAACGGTCATTTTTAGTTTCCAATGTAATTTTAATTATTTTTTTCTTCAATTATATCATCTATGTAATTATTTGTCCCTTATAGGATTAAAATAGTAATGGGCTTGTAACTTTTGGCACTGCCTCTCAAAAGGGAAATTGTAAGTGTATTCCTAACTTTTATTAATCATTGTATTCTAATAATTAACTAGTCTCGTCACCTTCCTAACTCATATTTACCCTTACTTTAATCTTCGTTCCGTTCTACATATCGACTCATCTTCCTCACTTGTCCCTCACCGTCGTCGTTCACGTAGTTGCTATTTATACATGAGTTTTTATTTGTATGCTTTCACCAATTATGATGCTCAATTGATTTCTACCGACTTTGATATTTTAATTTGATTAACCTAATGAAAAATGATTTCAATTAAGAAAGTAAATATATATGAAATTTAACAGTATAAACAAAGGCTTACTTCCAGATTAAATTGATGAATTAGATAGGATCTAGCAGTCCAACAATGTTCTTTAATCTTAAAAATTAGGTTTAAAGTATTTGGAACTGTACGCGTTCCACCATTGAACGGGATCTTCATGACAAGATTAGTAAGTCTTACTACAGATTAAGAAACTGGGCATCTTTTTTCTTCATCAAGCAATTACACTTCAAACGGAAAATGGAAATGATGCTTATGTATAAAAAAAATTTAAAATGGGAGGGTTTTTTAAATGGAGCCTAGGTGGCAGGCCACATGTGTAATTGCTAGTTTAAAAAAAATAAATTAAAAAGCAACATAATCATTTTGTAAATTAAATAAATGAAATTAAAAAAATTTAAAAATAAGAAAAAAATAAAAAAGAAAGAACAAAAGTCGTGAAATTAATTAATTTATGTAATTATAAATTATCAACAAGCACTAAGGTAGTGTTTGATTCTCAAATTGTAGAGAGGTTGTTCTTGATGATGATGAATTTACGTGTACAAGGACAAGTCCTCTTCGGAAAAGTCAAAAGTGGATCTGAAAAATGTTAAGAATCATGGAATCGAAGGGAGAAAGATCATAGATGTAAGCAAGATAGTAATCATAAGAGTACTCATATGAGAGATACTCGTACAAACTCATTATAGAAATGAATATATTGATAAAGAACGCTAAGTGAGTACATACTACTCCTTATTTATAGGACGTAATGGACTAACCAATTGTGTAACTAACTTCCAACTCCACTAACTAACTTGTAACTAACTATTAACTAATCCTAATTAATAAACTAAATTCTAAGAATCTTAACAGCCCCCCTCAAACTCAAAATGGGGAAGTTCACCAATTTGAGTTTGAAATACAATGGAATTACAATTGAAAATTTACATACTACTAAGTAAAACAAGGGTTGAAAACTAATAAAAGGCTAGAAATGACAAGAAATCTAGCAAAGCTAAGAAATCCCATATTGAAGCCCAGTAATGTGGAGAATGCCCAAGCCCAATCAATGAGATAACAAATGGAAAATTGTTGTTCACACACTTAATAAGGCTGAAACACACTAGTAATGACCAAAATACCCCACAACAGTTAACTGCCACCAGTTTTCTATTTCCTCGGCAGTTAACTGCCGATGCGTCCTGATGCTTCTGCATTGGCAGAAGCTTCATTTTCTAGGCATGTATGTGTTTTAAACACATAACACAACATGTTCGAATATTTTCACATCAACAACAATAATAAATTATCAACATTTGATTCAAAATAAATGCAAATTACCACGATGAAATAAAAATGTACCAACACCATTTAAAATACAAAATGTCAACCAAATACGAACAAAAGTCATCACAGTCTGAAAATCAAACTAACAAAGCCTAAAACGAACAACTCCTAAAACTAACAACATAACACTACTCATGCTGCTGCTCCTGCTCGACATGATGCCTCCTCGGCCTCCGACCTCGCCTCTTGGTCAATATCGGTGCTATATACTCCCTAACATGGAGCAAGGCCGCAAAACATTGTTCATGGCTCATCACCTCCTGACCTAAGTGCTCATCAGCATAGGCAACAACGCCACTAACCATATCATAGGTATCGGGCGAGCCTCTCGCCTGGTGCTGCTCCCACCAGTGTGCAATGATCTGCTCATCATTTGCTAGCTTCGGAGGAGATCCCGGAACAGGTGGAAAAATCTGAGGGTGAGACACCCTATTGTACCGTAGCATATAGCCATCCTCCACGCGCCATGCCGTATCTCCTCCCGGATTACCCCAACCGTCTTCCTTAATCGTGTGAGTACGAAAATCGATGAAAGCCTACACAATATGAGTCTCTCGCACCTAAAAAACATCCGTCGAATTGTTAGCCTGTATTTTCGACAGGCTATAATAAATGTGGTCAATGAAGTTTGACCTAAGATTTAAATAGAATGAAATGAGTTTGATTCTCAAGTTCGATTGTCGAAGTGAAGTCCATAAGATGTGTTGATCAAGAGGATGGTTCGACATAATAAAGAAGATGTCGAAGGAAGATTGACATCGAAAGGAGGAGTTGAGTAGCGGTTTCTCATCGAAGAGAGATTATTTGAAATTCAAATAATGTGATGAGTCAATAATTAGTGTTTTTAATATAATATTTGTCATACCTCAATTTTTGACCTAAGACACCATTGACAAGCGTCGTTCAGCCCTGGATAATCTCCGACTTTTCAAACGAAATTTCGGCAGAGAGATATTTTAAAATACCTCATTTTTTGTTCTGATTCGGGCCCTCTTCTCACTCTTTATTTTTTTAATCCATTTCCATCTTTTATTTTATAATTTTAGTTTTTAATTTATTCTATTCAATTAATCGGTCATATTTCGGTTTTTATTTTTTCATTTTAGTTTATATTTATTTATTCATTTTTTTTATTTTTAGATGATAAGTCCAAATTTTATTTATTTTAATGTCTGATAATGTCAAAAAGAGTCCGTATCCCAAATTCGAAAGTTGTCGTGAGCAGGTTCCATCTTTTGTTCATCCTAATCCAAGCCAAGTTTTGTGTAACTTTTAACAATCCCTAAATCCAACCTTTAACAATATAAAAACAAAGCCTGCATAACAGAATCGGGGGGCCAATTTTCAACAACAAAGACACAAACGGCCAAGTTACGATAAAAAAAACTACAAAAAAAGAAGAAAAACCAAACACCAAACAACACTAACACACGCACAACACAAAAACAATCACGGCCATAACCATCAAGTAAACGGTTTCGGTCCCAAATCCAAACACAGTAACACTCACAAACAGTCACACACAAACTCAACATCACAAACAGATCAGTAACATTCCAAACTCCCAGTGCCAAAATCCTCAATCAAACCGTACAACCACAACATTAAACCGAACCGGCCATCACAATCCGAACCGTTTCACACACGCACACGCATCAACACCGATCCGAACACAACACACAACCATATTCAAACGGCCAAAGCATCATCACCGTCGAGTTTAACACAAGCAAACGCGGCCCAAACACACAAACAAAGCCGAATTCATATCAAAAGGTAGTATCCTCTTCTCTTTGTTTTGTTTTTTTTAGATCTAGAAGTCTAGGGTTTGCTTTTGGAGATTTTGAGTTTAGAAAGTAGGAATAAGAACAAGTAGAAGGAGATAGGCGAAGAAAAAAAAACAAGAAAAAGGAGGTTTTGGGCCTCCGGCGCGGCGGCGCTGCCGCGTCTGGCCGGCGACCACCGCGCCGGATAATGCATCATCGTCGGTTTCTTCATAGAAACCCATAACAAAGTAGAGAGAGGAGAGAGCGTCTCTCTCTAGAAATTAGGTTAGAGAGAGAATGGAGGGTGAGAAATGAGAGAAAACCGGTCATCCCCCTATTTATAAGGTGCACTGAACCGGTCTGGTTCACTTGAATCAGACCGGTTCGGTTTATTTCTTTCAGGCCCACGACCCAGCATGTCCCTTGAGGCCCAGTTTGCTTCTTTTTCAATTTCTGCACCCCCTTATTTACTGCTTGCACCCCCAGTCCCTTTATTTTGTATTTTTTCTTTTTACATGCATTTTTATTTTCTTTATTTTAGTTCCGTATTTTTATTTTAATTATCATAACTATCACATGCATATTTAATTTTTGTCATTTATTTATTTATTTTTATCGTACTGATTTTAGAATGTAAATTAGGTCTTTATGTAAATTATTTATTTTTTTCGTTATTTATTTTCCCGCAGACCGTAGAATGTATAGTTAGGCTTAATGTAATTTCATGCATGTGTGCGTGTGTGTTTTATTTTCTCTCTAGTTTAGGTTAAAGGTTTTTGAGGTGATCCAACATCACCACGAAATACCTACATTTTATTTTCTTGCTCCGTTAGTTTTTATTTAATCATTATTCAAAAACAACAAAAACATGCAAATAACAAAAAAATCAAAAAAATATTTTCATAAACAAACCTTGATCCTAAATCAAGTGATCGTTTTTTATTTTATTTTCTTAAATCAAACATTAATCAATTTAATTTTATCATGAGTCCATTTTCTTTAATATTAGAAAACACAAACAAATTCTCATTTGCACTTGGCTTTTCATTTTAAAACCTTTTTTCAAAACTAATAAAAAACATCTAACCAATCAAACGGTAATTTTTACCCCGAACTACGAGGTTCTGATCCCTCACGGGTACGTAGGCAAAGGACCTGGTCCTTCCGAATCGATAAAAATGTAGATAAATAGGCTTCTTTTTTCCTTATTCACCCTTCTTTATTTTTTCTCAAAAAATAAGCAAGTTATAACATAAAAAGTAAAATAAAGTCGAAAGGTTCTCGTAGAGTACTACGAATATTTAGGGTGCTAATACCTTCCCTAAATATAACCAACCCCCGGACCCCTTCTAAATTAAATAGTTTTTTCAAAGTCGTGAAATAATTTAGTGGATCAAAAGCTAATCAAATAGCCTTGATCTCCGAAAAATGACGGGACAATATTTGAGTCTGTTTTATTTATATTTGATTTCGTTTTATTTAATATTATTTCCTTTTTAGAACTATTTTACTTCAATTGCAAGTTATTATATTTCAGGAACAAATATTTGAAATATTTAGTCTTGGAGCAAAAGAAAGGATAATTGGAGATGATTCGTGCTAAAAATATGAAGATCTCATACAAAAATATATGGTGCAAGGATTCATGTCAAAAATATGAATATCTCATACAAGAATATCTAGTGCAAAGTGTTGAAGCAAAAATCTTTTTGATTAATGTTTTAATGATAACAAACCTCATGGAATAAATGATAAGTTTTATGAATGATGATCAACTGATGTTTGCACTTGAGTTTTTGTTAAAAGAACAGAAATCACATAAGCGGATGAGCTAGAAGCCACTCACGTCAATAAGTGCATTATATCTACTCAACAATGAAAGAATGAGTATATCATCAGTTGAAACACCAATATCATATCTCCATGAAGATTCATAGCTCAAGAATCATGATGGAAGAGCTTGAATCATGGTGGAAGAACTTACATCACAAGCTATACAAGAATGTGCTTGAAGTTATGTGACAAAACTCACATTGAGTGCTATGTTATATGATTTGAAGATCCTCCATGGGTAAACAAGATAAAAGGAAATATGCATACAATTTAGGAAGATTCTCAGAACCTCCTCAAAGTATCACACTTCCAAAGCTTCTAAAGATAAGAAGTTTAAAGTTCAGAATGTTCATATGAATGGAGTTCATAATGATCATGAACATTAACCTAGAATATTTCCAAAGGTAATTAAAGGATTACTTCATGGGTAAACAAGAATATTTAAAGTCATAAACTAAAAGCAATGATGCAAAGAAATATTCTTTTGGACTTCAAAGAAAGAACCATCTTGCTTGTCAAAATAAATGATTTCTCATTTATATGCTTCAAGTAGTTTTTGAAGGGAATCAAGAAACAACTTTCATAAGGTTCAACGTGTTGAAGAACATCAATATGTTTAAAGACATCAAAATGTTCAGCATAAAATACATCTGCCTAAAAAGGAAGGAACCAACATTCTGGAGTTCAGAAGGTTGCTTGAAAGGTTCATTAGAGCAAACCCATAAATCAATGTATACACCTAGAACATGCAAGAACAGATGTGACATGAACATATCTTATGTAGACAATGATTTTGACTTTGGATCAAGAAATCAATTAAGGCATCTATGGTGATTAAATGATTAATGGACTTTGATAGTCCTTGGTATTTGTGCATTCTTGAATGATTAACCAAGACACAAACAAAGGTTTAATCATACCAAGATACAAGAAATCAAAGGACAATTGAATTCATGAACTAATTCTGAAGTTCAGAATGTTAGTTCAGAATGTTGCTAAGTGAGTTGATCAGAACATTCTGATAAGAGTTCAAAGGTTGTTCATAAGCAAACCCAGAATTATCAAGAACATGAAGAACATGCAAGTACAAGTGATATGAATAAATGTCCAGAAAAGTACGTTTGCATGGATCAATCAAAGCAATAAAGGCATTTATAAAGTTAAATGTCAAAAAGGATATTCAATGTTCATCAAGACTATGAACATTGAATTACTAGGATTATTCCAATGTGAATATCATCCTAGATGTTGCAATTACTGCACTTCAGTTATGTTTTCACTATTAGGATTGATTACATCAAAAGTAAGTCTTACAAATCATCCTAAAGTAAGAACAAATGGAACATTTTGAAGGTCAGAATTTTCATCTCTGCACATGCTTCAAGGTGTGAACAGTGTAGTTGGTGAAAGGATAAAAAGCAAAGCAAAATGAGATCTTGTTCTAATCAATCAGAGATGGACATGTCCTCTGATCAGTATCAAGAAGAAGTCTCCTAGAAGCATGGGCCTGAAGCTGCAGATCCACTATTCTCTCTCCTGCACAATGTTCAATGCAAATTTGGTTAACTTTATCCTAATTTATCCAACAACTTTTTGATGCATATGGAGAAGTTACTTTTTGTGGATAAAACCCAAAAAATCATATGGTACGCATTGAACAAACCCATAAACTCATCAAACGTTCATCAATGATGAACCCAGATGAAGATCCTGATGAACATCAACATTCTGATGAAGAACACAACAACATTTTGATGTTCATCTAAAGAACACAACAACATTCTGATGGTCAGAAGGTTCACCCAGAATTTCAAGTAAAAGTTTGTGGGGCCCAGGACACTTGGCAAAAGACCATTGGTCACCCTACAACGGCTATATGAGCCCAAAAACTCTATAAATAGAGATCAAAGGCTCATCATAAGTTTCACCATTGAAAAGCATACAAGAAAACACTTGAAATGTGTTTGAAGCTTTAGCATTTGAATTGATCGTCACTGAGACTTCAAATTGTCTCTTGTAGTGTAAATCAATTCTTTCTTATCATGTTTAAAGATAAGTTCTCCTTCCATTCTTCTATGAATTGATCATCACTGAGATTCTTATATCTCTTTGTAGTGTAAATCAATTCTTCTGTTATCTCTTTAAAGATAACTTTTTCCTCCATTCTTCTTTTGTGTGTTTCTGCAAACACTCAATCTTCAAACACTCAATCTTCAAACATCTTGTAAAGTCTCACCTAGCTTTAGGGGTACTAAAGTGTTAGTTTGAGCAGAAGGTGTAAAAGTCTAAGTGGGTAACTTAGCAAGAAGAAAAGAAAGTCTTATCTAGCTTTA
>Ga0209282_1002276_pt1 | contig 10997 bp, 7 predicted proteins | sample Mtrugardesep15_FD_187529 | JGI IMG/M metagenome (GOLD analysis project Ga0209282, IMG submission 187529) | Root nodule microbial communities of legume samples collected from California, USA - M. trunc garden sep15 (SPAdes) (version 2) | ecosystem: Host-associated > Plants > Roots > Nodule...
GATTATATAAACTGAGTTCCTTGTATTTTCAGCACAAGAAGTGCCGAAAACCAAGAAGAAAATATTCACATTACATCAAAATCATAACATAAAGAAAAAGGAAGAGGGCATAACAACCTCAATGCAAAGTGATTCCCAAACAAGCTGACGGGTCAAGCCACCACAAATGATAGTTAAAAAACAAAATTAATTCTATTTGCTTTCAGCCATCAATAATATTGTAACTTAATCTTGTCTAGAAGAAGTTGTAGGGATTCTTCTTTTTGACGAAAGATCCGAGCATTGCTTTCACACCAGATCACCCACACAGTTGTTAACCAAATGAGTTGAAAAGTATATCATATATTTTTTGAAAACCCGCCTAAATATTCAAATTGATAAAAGTGATCGACAACATGTGCATGGCGTATCGTACTGAAACCAAGCCAATGAGAGATACCTAGCCAGATTTTCCGAAAAAATTCACAAGAGATAAAAAAATGATCAATATCCTCCATTAAACCACAAACTCTCATACATAGTTGAGCATTAGGATGGAGAATGTGCCTCCTCATTAAATTATCCGTTGTTGGTATACGATTACGAATCAGGTGTCATACAAAGCGATTAACCTTTAAAGGGACCTCCTTATTCCAAATTGCGTTGAAGTGACCAGCTGCTATAATGTTGACCGATGATAACATATAATTAAAAGCACTAGTAACATTGTAATTGTTGGAAGCATGTAAATGCCAAAACCACCTCTCATACCTGCTAGGCTGAAAAATAATATTAGATAAAATCTCACAACATTCCCTGACCTGTTCTTCCTCTTAAGCAAATAACTGACGCCGCCATTTTCAAACTCCATTTTCGTCTATAATCTCCATCTCTAATTGACACATATGATGGATTATGTCCCCGATTTTTGTCTCTAATTTCCTTCTTGAATTTGAATTGCACCAATTTCTTTTTCAAGTGTTTTTCTAAATATTGTGATATCAATATTGTATCGACTAACACAAAATTCAAAATTATCATTGTATTACACAGGTAAAAATACACAAAGGAAGACACAATTTAAGACTACTATACATCATGTGAGTGGACGTGGTAAAAATATTACCAAACTTGTCAAAGGCAATTTCAAAGTTAAGGAGAACTTGGTAAAAAAATAAAGCTAAAGTAATCATTAAAATAACTTCACATAAATATAAAAAAATTCAAAAGAAGGATCAAATATTGTGATGGAAAATATTTTTTAAAAGATAAAAAATTTCAAACGAAAGACGAAATATTGTTACGAAATATATTTGTTACGTTACAACCTTTTGGTTTATAGACAAAATTGCAATAATCATTAAAAACTCACATACACAAGTAAATGAGCCGTAACTCGAACCTCTATCACAATGTTCAACCCAATAAATTTGATATTTTATCAGTTAAGTTAGAAGTTATAGACTACTGAATTTTCTTAAAAGAATTAATAACAAATTTTGAGATATTTACAATGAAAAAGTTATTTAACTCTAAAATCTTTTCATGAAAATAGAAACAGAACAAATCTCCTTTGGAAATAAAAACAGCTCTTGACCAAAAAAATAAAACAAATTTTCGTAACAAAAAGATAAAAATAAAAATAAAAACAAAAGTGACACGTAATCAGGTTAGGGTTTGAGTCAGAACCACTCTTTAAAAGCGCACACACACACCACTTCCTTCATTCGTTTATCTCTCTATCGCTATCTCTTTCTCTCTCTAGAATTCGTGCGATTCAATTCAATCAATCGAAGAAGATGATGCAACCAGGAGGACCAGGTATGCCACCACCCAACTTGGCTCAACAATTTCATCAACAACAGCATCAACAGCAACAACAACCACCCTACATGATGATGCATCCTCCTCAGCCTCAACCACAAACCCAACCTCCTCAGATGTGGGCCCCTAACACCCAGCCTCCTCAACAATCGGCCGTTCCTCCTCCTACCAGCGCCGATGAAGTCCGTACTCTCTGGATCGGTGATTTGCAATATTGGATGGACGAGAATTATCTTTATAACTGTTTCTCTCACACAGGCGAGGTATCATAACCGCTTTCTTTTCATATCGCCGTTAATATTCACGTTTTTTTGTTTCTTTTATTATTTTGAAGTTAGATTTTAACTGTTATGATATATTTTTAGATCTATAGATTTTAAATCTGTTTTGTTAGGGTTAAAATTTAATGTAATTTTTTTAGGGTTAATTGAATCATGAAGTTTATGTTAATCGGAACAAAAACATATTTGTTATGTTATTGTTTAATTTGAATACAAGGTTCTTTTAAAAAGATTAGTTTGTTATGACAACTATGTTTACTGTTTTGAGAAATTGGATAATCTTGTGTTTGCATGGTTTATTCATTGTATTTAATTTGTTTACACTGACAGTGTATAACTTTTGTACACATGCATCATATTCATATCAAAACATGATATGAGGTTCTTTTAAAAAAGATCGGTTTGTTATGAAATTGATGTATTTTGTTGTTGAAATTGGATAATCTTGTGTTTATATGGTTTATTTATTGGATTTAATTTGCATACACAGACAGTGTAAATCTTTTTTACACATGTATCCTAACAAATCAGGACAATAGTTTATGGAGATGTTTTAGAAAACAAGCTATATATTTGGCACTATGGTGTGGTTGATTGGATACTCGGCTAAAAATGTTTTACAATGTCAGTGCATAGAAATTTATCTATTATTTATTCTGTTTGCTTGAACTGTTTATTGTTCAAGGTGATTGTTATAGTATTATTTTCACTATATTGATGGTGAAACTATTATGTGCATTTTGTTTATTAATTAAGGAATTGTGCTGTTCCTTTGTAGGTTGGATCTGTTAAAGTTATTCGTAATAAGCAGACTAATCAATCTGAAGGTTATGGGTTTCTCGAGTTTATTAGCCGTGCTGGTGCTGAGAGAGTACTTCAAACATATAATGGCACAATTATGCCAAATGGTGGGCAGAATTTCAGATTGAACTGGGCAACTTTTAGTTCTGGTGAGAAGCGTCATGATGATTCTCCAGATTACACCATATTTGTTGGTGACTTGGCTGCAGATGTTACTGATAATCATTTGACAGAAGTGTTTAGAACTCGGTATAATTCGGTTAAGGGTGGTAAAGTTGTAATTGACAGGACCACTGGCAGGACAAAAGGTTATGGTTTTGTTAGGTTTGCTGATGAGAGTGAACAAATGAGGGCTATGACTGAAATGCAAGGGGTTCTTTGTTCCACAAGACCCATGCGTATTGGACCAGCCTCTAACAAAAACCTTGGTACACAGACTTCAAAAGGTTTGTTTTTTTAATGGTTGTTATACGTTGACCATCATAAAGAAAAACTTTCTGTTTTCCTTCAGATGCCAGTGTTTAGCGTATTGATGAATAATGATACTGTTTGGATATAATGCTTAATGTCTCCCTGTTATCTTTTATTGCGTGAATCCCTAAATGTTATCCTTTAGTATATGATAAGTTTCAGTCAGGCTCTTGAAGATATGCTGTCTAAACTCAATGCTTTGTTCGTAATTTCGTTTCAAAATTTGGGCTAAGTAAATCATGTAGAATAATAAAATCTTATAGAACTCGTGTTGTCTCAAAGCAGGGTTTCAAGAGGCTCTGTCATCTCGAGCCTGGAACTGATTTCAGCTGAAATGGTTACCATTTTAGTGCATGGCCTTCCGTAGGTCAGTAATCCGTTTATGTCTCGCCCATTAATTTTTTGGTGGCATTTTCTTTCCCGCCTTTATTCCGCAGCTATTCTGTTTACTTCTCTTTTCCATTTGTTTTGTTCGCTTGCTTTTAAGCCAAATTACATACCCACAGCTATTCATAGTTTTTAATTTTTTTCAGCCCACCTTTCTTTGTTTCAGCTCTTAATTTTTATTCTTTCGAGCTTTACTTCATTTGGTATTTTAAATTATATCCAAATAATCTTAGTTCTTGCATTAGAACTACATCTTTCAATTTTATTTGCAAGATTTATCTTGTTCTACAGCAAATCTTGTTTACTTTTAATAATTTTTGGTTCATCTGTCTGATGCTTTAATAATTAAGTTACCAATCTCAAATCCACACGGGTAAAAAGTGGAGTCCTGGTCTTTAGTGCTTTTGTTTTGTTGAATCTATACTATTCAGTCTTGGTCTTTAGTGCTTTCGTTGTGTAAAATCTGTTCTATGCAGGTTGGTTATTCGTTGTCACTTTACTTTTTAATTTCATGATGTTATGGCCCTTTCTCTTTCTTAGTTAGTTTCAGCACACTGTTTGGTGTACTAAATTTATAATTTATCATATATTGCTCAGTCTAATGGGCAGTGGCGTAGTGTAATCTTTCGGAATTTTTAGTTGATGCGTTGTGAAGTTTTTTCTGCACAAGGATTTGACATTTCCTGCTCTGTTCTTTATTTCAATCTAATGGGTAGTGTAATCTTTCGGAATTTCTAGTTGATGCGTTGTGAAGTTTTTTCTGCACAGGGATATGACATTTCATGCTCTGTTCTTTATTTCAATCTCTCTGTTAACTTCGATTATAATATAGGACACAAGGAAGATCGATGCCATTTCTATATGCTCTGATGCATATGTAAATAAATTTACAGACACACACGCACACACACAGGCGTGCTCAGTCCTAGCATTGCTAGACACTTCAACTATTTTTATTGAATATTCATGCAATTGTCTGAATCCTTGGTTTATTTTTGTCCATGATTTAATGTATAGATGAATAGTTATCTTCTCTCATATTTCAACTTGGACGGTGTGTGTAAGGCACCGACCTTTTTATTGCATCCTTTCATTGCACATGTTAAGTAAATTGAATGTGTATACTTTATACTGACTTCATTCCTATTTGTTGAATGTTCATAGTTGTTGTTTCTGAAATTCCTACTCTCTGCTTGCTTTTGGAATGAATTGTTTTCATCTGTAAATGAATATTCTAAGCATCTGAATACCTGTTTTGACTGAAAATTATGTCACAGAAATACAAGCTGTGCATTTTATTATATTTATTCTATTGGTTTATTTTCTGTCTTTTTTCTATGAACTGCTTCTTTCCATGTTTTATGTCATTTATCTTTTTATTTTATTTTACTTTGAAAATGCAGCTTCTTATCAGAATCCACAAGGGGGGGCACAGAACGAGAATGATCCAAATAATACAACTGTGCGTATTTCTTTATAACATAGAAATTGTTCTCTTTTATACTTGTTTGTAACCTGATTTCTCTTCATTGCAGATTTTTGTTGGCAATTTGGATCCTAATGTCACAGATGAACATTTGAAACAAGTTTTTACCCAGTATGGTGAACTGGTTCATGTTAAGATTCCATCAGGCAAGAGATGTGGGTTTGTCCAATTTGCAGACAGGTAAACTAATCATTTAGATGTTTGATATTTACCTTATGACAGTATTACTTCCCATTCTATTCAGTGGTCTGATCGTGCCACTATATTTCATATATCAGGAGTTCTGCTGAGGAGGCACTACGGGTTTTAAATGGTACACTTCTAGGTGGACAAAATGTCCGGCTTTCATGGGGCCGAAGCCCGGCAAACAAACAGGTAATAGTTTTGAGATTGTTGTAAACCTGAGCTTGCATTTGATGCAAACTTATTTGACTTATTTTGATCAACTGTAACGGATTTCCTTGCTGATTTTCAGACCCAACAAGATCCAAACCAATGGAATGGTGGTAATAGTGGTTACTTTGGCGGATATGCCCAAGGTTATGAAAATTATGGTTATGCCCCTCCTACTGGACAAGACCCCAATATGTATGGCAGCTATCCTGCGGGGTATGCAAGTTACCAACCTCCTCAGCAGCAACAGCAAATAGGATATAGTTAAAAAGTTCAGCCCCAAATTTTCTGTTATGTACTTCTGAGACTTAATTTTGGTTGCTTTTCTTTTCGTGTCTTGTGAAACTTTTTTCTGAGGGGAATTGTCTTGTGGAACTTGAAAACCCCCATTTTGCTCCGTTGTTTATTTAATTTGTCTCCTGTGTTCGCTAAATACATTGATGTTCTATGCGGACCTTATGTATCCTTAAAATATTGCTTGCTGAATACTTTTATCTATAATATTATGTATTGCCGCATTTTCAATATCCTGTGTTAAATTTAATTGTGGTTGGATTTTTAAAGTGACGGGGTATATAGTATAAATTGAAAGGGAGATGCTTCACAAACAGGAGTAAGTCTATTAAACCTTAAATTGACTGATTCATAGTTCCAAGCATCCAAAGTGTGTGATCATCATGTAATCATTTTTTGTATCAGTAAGTTGTCCCTTCTCTGGTCTTACTGAATGAAATTTTTTTGTAAGTTGTCGCTTCTCTGAACTTGCTGAATGAAAGGTATCAACTCTAAATATTTGGAACTTAAACTGTTTTGGGAGGTATATTAGCAAACAAATATAGATACTAACCTGACTAACCAAACATAGACAAATGATTCTACTTTGTGACTTATAAGCTTAAAATTCTTGTCTCAAGTGAAGAATCAAAGCAATTAGCTCTACCTCAGACATTAAATGGTTGGGAGCTGGTGTACATGTCATTCTGCCCCCCTTTCTTATCCTCACCTGCGCTTCTTAATAATGATTAGGAATTTCATGGTTAGAAAATTGCTGTTTACACTTCAAACAAGGCTGAAACATCAGAAAAAGACGTAAATGTTGATCGACAGTTAACTGCCATCGGTTAAAATTCATTGTTAGTTAACTGCCGATGAGACGTAATTACTAGTGTTTCATAGCATTGAGTGAAGTGTGAACAATCTTACAAACATTTCCTGATATGACAATCGAATACAAAAAATGAGCCTAAACTAATTTAATGCATTCAACGTCAACACTCAAAAACCCATCCTTAAACAGAATGAACAATCAATTGTCAGTTGTCACAAGTCATTTTGAACAAGTACATTTTTACGTATTCTGATTTATTTATTTTTGTATCTTCACACTCCAAAACTTGTCTTCAACTACAACCTATCTTAGTGTTTGTTTGTTTTGGTGGTGGAGACAAAGTAGACGTGCGTCTACATAGAAGCTACAAATAGCAGCTTTATTTTCACGGTGAATGACTCTGAAAAGTGCGGTACTAGAAAAAAATGCAAATCCAAAATATAATTACTCTCCTTCATCAATTTCAATCACTTGATAGGCTTGGCCCTCAAATACCAGACAGAAGATTTTATCTTTTTATGATTGTCTCTATCTCCCTCTCTCTCTCTCATACATCGACTAAGTATGCAGATTTTTGCTTAGCATTTACTGATTTACATACAATACTTTTCTTGGTGGTGATAATTATTGTCCTCAAATGAGCACTACATACATTTTCTCAAATCAAATTTTAGCAATCAAAACTACACTGATGATGGATTATTTTAATATCATGCCATAGCACTTAAATATTTTCATCATGGTTCAATTTAGCTTATCAAAACAACCCAACAACTAAATACAAGCATCATGATATTTGTTCACAAATCCATCGACCTTTGTTATTTCGAAAAAATCTTTTTTATCAACCATACATGTTAGAAAGAGCTATTACAAAGTACAAACCTCAATCTAACATGATTTCTAAATAGACTCTAGGATGTAAGTATATTTCAAAGGTATATCATTCAACTAAAACAAAGGAAACTCAAGTAACTAAATCAAGTGTTTCGAAAATATGCCTCTATTTTTAAAATTAGGTCAGAAATCAGAATAAGTAAAGGACTACCAGTATTACAAATAGATATTCTAGCAAGGGTTTCACTTAATATGATGAAGACATGTGCATCCCTTACCTCACACCTAAGGATGACCAAACTATTCAACATTTTAAAGGCTAAAAATGGCTCATCACAACTGCTTTCATCACCACATTTTAAAGGGATGAACCGATAAAATCTAATTCTCAAGAGTAGGGATTCTAACGATTTAGAATAGAATTGTGCATAAAGGGGAAGAATCAACAACATGTGAAATCATACCAAAACCATCAAAATATATGAAATTATTCTGAGGAAAAAAATCAACTAACAATTATGTTATATTTATTCCTACTTTTTTATATTATATTTATTAAGAACATTTATATTATATTTTATTATTAGTTGTTTTTAAATAGATTTTAAGCAACATGTGTCTCATTTGTACCAAAAGAAATAAGATTACCCTGTCATCTAATCATAAATTGTACCACATCGTTATTTTTAAATATATTTGAAATCAATCAAATTTTTATATCTGAAGTGTATATATCTTAAATCTATTTTATTTTTTGCTCTAATTTTAAATCTAAATTTTATGCAGCAATATTGTTTGTTTGTTTGGGTTGAGTATGTTATATCTTGTATTTTTTGACCGAATCTAAGATATATTTTGTTACAAAATATGTATACAAAATAGCTTATAAATAAGATAAACGTGATTCAAAGTTTCAATCGGTCTCACAGTTTCAATCAATATATTTTTGTTAGGGCCAACGATTTCACACCATGTCTTCAACCAAGAAGATCACTCTGAAAAGTTCAGAAGGCAAAACTTTCGAGGTTTCTGAGGACGTGGCACTGGAATCACAGACCATCAAGCACATGATCAAGACGAATAGTGGCAGCGACAATGAAATCGTTATTCTGAACGCTAAGAGCAAGATCTTGGCGAAGGTTATTGAATACTGTAAGAAGCACGTGGAGGCTCGTTGGGAAGCTGAATTCGTTAAGGTTGATCGTAAGGTTAAGAAGCGTGTCGATGATCTCAAGGCTTGGGACGCTGAATTCATGAAGCAGGTTGATCTGGATACCCTTAACGATCTCCTTCTAGCTGCAAATTACTTGAACATCAAGGAACTGCTGGATCTTACTTGTCCAGCTATAGTGGACGCTCGTAGGAAAGACGAGCAGACATTTTTTGTGTTTCTTATTCTTTTTGTTTCTTTGATGTTTTTTTTGTTGTGTTAAGAAGATATAAGGCTATTTGTTTTTGTTTTCTTCATCTTTCGGATTATTGTCTCTTCTGGTTTGTTTGACCTTTACTAAATTTTCTTCTCTAATATTACTGAATTTCTTTATCAAGCAAGTGTTTACGATTAGCATAAACTATTCTTCTTATTTATCGTGCTAGTATACTGTTATAGAACGATATCTTTGAGTTATATAGTTTTCTATAAAAACATAAAGTTTAATTGATAGCCAATAGGGTTTGATTATTTGGTAAAGAACTTTTTTTGGCGTTAACCCTCCCTTTCTAGAAGAAGGTGACATAGTAATCTGGAGTTCGACTGTGAGGTAAAGATAGTCTGACCAATAATTATTTCATATTAAGAATTGAACTCGGGTTCTACCAAACAATTTTTCTTTGGTGAAGCTCATTAATCACTTTAGCTCAATTGATTGAGGTAAAGAGTTGACTTACCAAGCCGTGGATTTAATTCTTGTTGCCAACATTAGGACTTTTTTTTATAGATGATCTATAAATATCCAAGTTAGACGTTCACTCTACCTTGAAGTCTGCCTAGTTCTGATGTCATAAGAGGTCAATCCACCTGGACTTTGCTAACAAAAAAATCTACCTAGATTTTTTATTAGCAATTTTTTCTATTAAAATATATTTTCTTTGTCACTGATTTTATATAGAATAAACCCTAACAATTTTGGGGAAGAAGTCATCCATGTAAGTCAAAAAAATTCGAGTCACATGCCTGACACTATGTGCGTGCCAAACACTGTGTGTCTGGTTGAAGTTTGGCTAGGAGAGATTGAGAGAAAAATATAGAGAAATCTTATATTTTTTATGGTGTGTTTTTGTAGTGGATTAGATAAATGTCAAGTGTTAGTAGTTAAATTAATGAATGAATTTATAGTGTCTGATCAAATCAACGGTTAAAAAATCTGTATTCTTGCAAGAAAAATTGTCTCCACAAAGTTACTTTGGTCTAATAAATTACTGTTACAAGCTATTCACTATAAGCACGAAAATTGACTTTGTGAAATAAAGTTTTAGGCTATGCCTGATGAATTTTTTTTTATGCCCTATTTTTTGCAAAAAAATACAAAAATACCCTACTTTTTTGAAAAATTGCAAAAATACCCTACTTTTAGGTACCACGCAATTTGCAGTTGCGAGGTACCCAAAAATTTTAGGTACCACGCAACTTCCAGTAGCGAGGTACCTTAAAATTTTTGGAGGTATTATACCTCGCTACTCTAAGTAGTGATGTACCATGAATTTTTTTTTTTGAGGTTTATTACATCGCTACTCCAAGTAGCGATGTAGTATGTTTTATTTATTTTGAGGTTTATTACATCGCTACTCCAAGTAGCGATGTAGTATGTTTTATTTTTTTTAAACACACAACTTGGAGTTGCTTTGTATTTTTGTGAATTATTTTTTTTTAATTTTTAAATACCTCTCAACTTGGAGTTGTGAGGTATAATATGGACAAAAAAATTGAAAGATAGGGACACGCGAAAATGAAATTAATAAAAATAACTTAATTTAAAAAAGTTAATTAAAAATATATAATAAATAAAATATACAATTATTCTAAACAATGCAGGTTACGCCATGAACATCCCTACATTTGAATACTACCGTTCTGAAATTGTTGTTGCTGACCGAAATGCTTTAGCATGGGTTGACAATATTCCCAAAGATAAGAGGACTCAATCACATGACGATGGTCGACGATGGGGCCACATGACAAGTAACTTGGTAGAGTCACAAAACAACGTGTATAAGGGTATTCGAGGACTCTCGATCACAGCTATTGTGAAGGCATCATATTATAGGTTGGCTGCGTTGTTTGCTAAAAGAGGACATGAGGCAGCAGCAAGGGTAAATTCTGGTGAGCCATTCTCAGAAAACATCATGAAATATCTCAGAGAAGAGGTGATTAAATCCAACAGTCATCATGTCACTCAGTTTGACCGGGATCGGTATACCTTCTCCGTCCGTG
>Ga0209282_1002277_pt1 | contig 10997 bp, 9 predicted proteins | sample Mtrugardesep15_FD_187529 | JGI IMG/M metagenome (GOLD analysis project Ga0209282, IMG submission 187529) | Root nodule microbial communities of legume samples collected from California, USA - M. trunc garden sep15 (SPAdes) (version 2) | ecosystem: Host-associated > Plants > Roots > Nodule...
AAACATATTTTTATTTGGTGGCAACAAAATTTGGTTCCCACCATAACAATTAGGTGGCAACAAAATTTGGCTATTACTATATGTTTTTGTTGTCTTCTGCTCTTGCAATGTAAATGCACATGTGTGCTGGAAAACCATGTTATATCATGCACTGCTTGGTGACAATGACAATTATGTTATCCCATATCATGCATGGTCACTTGATTATTTCTGGCTTAAATAAAAATAAAAACTCTTACATTATAATTGGTTGATAACATATATTGTGTATCTATATTTATATTATTATGGTACTAATTAAATAATAAGGAAATCTACAGGTAAAGTATATAAAGAACTTGTTGGAAGTGCATACTATGTGGCTCCTGAGGTTTTAAAACGGAGTTATGGAAAGGAGATTGATATATGGAGTGCAGGAATCATTTTATATATTCTCCTAAGTGGGGTGCCTCCATTTTGGGCTGGTAAGTATATAAATACAATGTTATTGTTCTGTTTCAGTTTACACAGATGGATAAAATTTTGGTCTAGTGACATTATCTGTTGAACATTGTTAGAAACCGAAAAAGGCATATTTCAAGCAATTTTAGAAGGTAAGCTTGATCTGGAGAGTGCACCATGGCCTTCTATTTCAGCTGCTGCAAAAGATTTGATCAGGAAAATGTTGAGTTATGACCCTAAGAAACGCATTACAGCTTCTGATGCCCTTGGTAAGCACTTATAGAAACCAATTAAAATTGATGCCTAGCATGACCAATTTTTATCATCGATTACTCACATTATTAAGTTGAAACAGAACATCCATGGATGAAGGAAGGTGGTGAGGCATCAGACAAGCCTTTAGACAATGCTGTTTTAATTAGGATGAAACAGTTCAGAGCAATGAACAAGATGAAGAAACTTGCTTTAAAGGTATCTTAAATTTAGATTAACATCATATAATCAAAACCACTTAGATAGTTATGCTTGCTTGCCAATAATATTTATTTTCTTATTTTTGATATGGAAGGTAATAGCAGAAAACCTTTCAGATGAGGAAATCAAGGGATTGAAACAAATGTTCAACAATATAGATACTGATCGAAGTGGCACAATCACATATGAAGAACTAAAATCTGGACTGTCCAAATTGGGATCCAAGCTTAGTGAATCTGAAATAAAGCAGCTAATGGACGCTGTAAGTTCAGTCTCCGGCAGTTTTAGAAACTAAGGACAATTTTAATTTGAGACAACATTTTCTGCTGTATTTTCCACTTCTGTTTTTTATTTGACTTTTAATTATAAAATCGACACATTGTTTTCACTTTAACAAAACTTCGACAATAAATATTAACATCATGAAGAATTGTTACATACTTTTTCTAATTCACATATGTTTGGTCAGGCTGATGTTGACAAGAATGGAACTATTGACTATCATGAATTCATTACTGCGACAATAAACCGGCATAAACTTGAGAGGGAAGAGAATTTGTTCAAGGCTTTTCAATACTTTGACAAGGATAACAGCGGGTCAGTATTTGGTTCCTTTGCTTTATCCTTAACTATGACACACATTGCTTGGATTCTGAATTTTCAGATTTTCGTCTATTTGGATTCTGAATTTTCTCAGATTCTTTCTTACCTTAAGTTTTGTTTGGGTGACTATTCAGTTATGTAACAAGAGAGGAACTTAGACAAGCTTTGGCTGAATATCAAATGGGAGATGAAGCAACTATAGATGAAGTCATTGATGATGTTGACACTGACAATGTATGTCACATATACTATACTATTGAGTATTGCTTCTTTTGCTCTCTATGTGAGTTGCTACTTATGGTTGAGCTTTCTTATTTGCAGGATGGCAGAATTAATTACCAAGAGTTTGCAACTATGATGAGAAAGGGGACCTTGGATAATGATGACAAAGAGAAAACGCGATAATTGTGTTGTGTATTACTAATTATATTATGATATAAACAGTGTTTTCTGGATTTTTCTTGCTGCAGTCTGGTTTTTCTGCAAGAGATTGAATCACTCTTGAATTGATCAACGTGTGTAAAACTATATGCAAAACATTGTACACCTATCTGGTAAATAAGCTACATGATGTACCCAAACAAATATAAATAAAATTCTAAAGACTAAGGGATAAGTTACTGGTCTTCTATAAATGTTGAGTTCAAACGTTTTGGAGCAGTTCATTATATAATCACTCAACCTTTTAAAATTTTTAAAAAGGTGAAAAATCAAAAAAGACTCAATGCAATGAAAGTCGGACACATGAAATTCAAAACTCAACCTCGCCTGTACTAAAGTTAATCTTATTTTTATTATCACACAAAAAAAATGCGTATATTTCAGCTGTTATTCCAGACATTAATGTTTTGTTGCCGACTTGCGGATTAGTGTTCATGGTAATTTTTTGCGATTTCATGAACACTATATGTCCTAGTTCATTTTTTACTAAAGTTGAACTACCTCTCAAGTGAGCGACTCCATGAATACCATCTTAGTTTAAATCTATCTATAATAACTAAAAAAATATACACATTTTTCAAAGATCCAAAACAAAAACTTCAACAAAATCATAAAGTAAATAACATTGATTCATCATCATCATCGATGGTTTAATTTAAAGTTAAAAGTTTGACCAACAAACTTGTCGACCCACCTTTTTATAACATTCACCACATGTCTATCAATAAATTCAAAAACTCCTTGACATTGAATTACATCCTCAAGAACTTCATCTTCATTTGCTATGATTTTTGCTTCCCAATAGATTTCGACTCCATCTTTGATAATCGGTTTCTTGAGTTTGATATATTCCACTCCTCTAAATTCACTAAACTGTAGAGGTGGTGACATCCATGGATGTAGTGGCATCAAATCTTTCAATTGTATCAATTTTGGTTGATCGTGTTTGCTAGTAGACACCATCTAGAATGTGAAGATTAACTATGCTGCAAAAATAAAATAAAAAATTGGAGAGTTAAAGATTTAAAAGTAGTTCTTTTCTTTAGGATTTCTCTTGGTAATCAAATCGGATGAAGGCGGAACAATATAATGTAACAAACTCATAGTGCAATTAGTTACCATGTGAACCGATATGTATGGGATAAGATTTTGATTTTTCTTCGAAAAAAGGTTTGATCTTTTTTTTCTTCTAAAAATTATACCATCATTTTTCTTTTCATTTTTAATAAATTGGATTTTATATTTTTCTCTAGTAACAAACAATTGTTTGTTTTTGACAAAGCAAAACAAACAATCAATTGATATACTCACTCAACAAACTCCTTTTTTTTCACACTTTAATTCTTAACAAATAATTTTTAATTTTTTTTAATAAGTGTAAAGCAAAACAAAAATTACTTTTAAATCTATTAAGAAAATCCGTTTATTTGAGATTATAATTACCATTAACGTGGCAGTCATTAACTGGGTCAAGGGACGAAATTTTAACTGATTAAACTTTGCAAAGCTAAAAAACAAGGATTAATGAATACAGGGACGAATTTTTAAACGACCCCTATTTACAAGGACGAAATACATCATTAACTAAAGTCATTTTGCTCATAAAGATGATCAAATGTTTTGAATTTTTGTGTTGAGATGACACAATGTATTGAGAACTAAGAAGCCGTTCAAATAAAGAAGAAAAAAAGTCTGTGAGTGTGAATGTGTGATTATGACAAGAAAATCAGTGACAAAATTAAAGCTCACATCAACAATCAAAATAGTAACATTGTGCGAGTGATATGCTATGATGTGCATGAAATGGCATATAGTGCATAACCTGATTTTCAGTGTGATGTTATTTAAAGTTACAAACTCTTTATTTTCAGTTTCAAGTATACAGGATATATTCTAATTGTTTAGGTAGCTCTTGGTGATGTGTATGTATTGAGACAAAAAATGGGGCTGTGAAAAGGGTTGGGAGTCAATGCAAAGAGATGCTAAAAAAAGCACAACTTTAAAATTCCAAATAATCATATTCTTATAATCACAAAAGAGCATGTGCAAAGTTCAGCTGTTATTCCAGACATTGATATCAGTGTGGAAACTCACTAAACAACTCGTTTTAGTACATATATATAACTTTGTTAGAAATACATAACAAACTTGTTATCACAATTTTCTAACAGTTTCTACAAGATAGTATTGTAGTGCAGCCAGCTGCTTACTTGGCCACATATTCCACAATACTCGACGTTTGCCTCTCCTTGAAGAACAGGTCCTTCCAAAACTGAATCGAGGAAAAACACCTGCAATCAATTTTCACTTGTCATGAATTTTATTATTATTTTAAACAAACACGGACAACATATTGCAACAGAACAAATCAGTTTGTACACCCACATAATCATGATTTGCATGACCAAGTCCATACATGTATATAAATAGCCCTTCACAAGTTTGTTATAACATGTTTGTCAAAAAAAAAGTTTGTTATAACTTATTATAACCCTATCAGAAGGAACAATGTAAAATCGCAAGATGCATTATTCATTTTGCAGCTCCAGGATATTGCACATGAAAAAGATAGAATATCTTATATGCCAGAATGCAAATCATCATAAGAAAAGTGGGTAGGGTTGACTCCATTGGTCAACTGTTTGTATTTGGAGCAGTAAATTTTGTTCTCTATTTATGGGAGACGCTTAAATTATATTGTTTTCATCTCTGATTTTCAAAATTTCAGCCTTATTCATCACTAGGAGACTATATGTACTACACTTCTCTATATTAAAGGAAACGAAACTGAGTGATAATATTAATAATGATCAACAATAAACAAATTCCTTTATCTAAATCTTCAAGTATCGATGGCAGCTGATTTTTAATATCCTATTGTTATTTTAGGACTTCAAAAGATGAAATAAAGTTTTAAACACACATATGGTTATAAAACATCAACAAAAATCTTCCTTTTACCTTCCAAAAGGCCACAGTTAGTAGTACTCCAATAAACATTCAAAACTAACTAATGATGACACAAAATTATAGAGCGAGAAATAAAAGCCCTTAGGAAGCTTGTTTCTATTAGAATAATTTAAGTATTCATCAAAAGAGGGAAGCAGTACCATCTGAGTGGTTGGGGTTTGCAAGCCCTACTCGCCAAGTAGCTCAGGGCTTAGGAGACTATGTAATGATCTGAGTCTTTAGACTGAGATTTGAGTTAGACCTTGAAATCCAGTCATTGAATATTGTGAATCTAATCACTGGACCTGCTCTAGAGATGAATTAGAAAAGGGAACATGTTAGGAACCCAGGAAATGAATTCCAAAAGAATTCCCCAAAACTGGACAGAACTGATAAATCAAAAGAATGATGCCTTGAATAACTTTCTGGTATTATCACTAAATGGAAATAATAATAGGAACGAACAAGATGATTGATAACCTTGCACTCAAGGTTACCACAACCCCAAGTGAGCACTCTCCCCTCACTGGAGCATTTTTTTTTTCTTTTTTTCTTTTTGAATGGCAAATAGGTATACAAGTATATAAATGAAAAAGGAGAGCAAATGTGCAAAGATAAAAGGAACACCAAAGGTGACCAAAAAAACCCCCACAATAGCATTCTCTAGTTTACAACTTTCATAAAATGATTTCCTCCCTCCCCTAGTACCGATCCATAGGACCAACTTTAATACAAACAAAAAGGCTAATGAACTCAACAACTATGCTAACCTCCCATAACTTTTTAACTTCAACTCTAACAAAATCCCTTTATTGATTTATTGTAAGTTCTAACAGAATAAGACTAAAACAAAGAACAAATGGCTCAGATAGACGGAATATTCAAGGTGTATAATAGTAGACCTGGGATTCAGAAATCTTCATATAAGTGTAGCTTGGGTCTTCCTCCACTTGTGATTCTCTTTTCCCCTTCTAGTAGGAAAAATCGTTAGTTGTATTTGTTGATGTTCTTTTCTTGTAAAACAGATAATTAGCTTTTAGTTTTAGGTTAAATTAAAATTAACTTGAAGTAGTAATAATATCTTCCTATGAACTTATTAGTTTCCTTGCACCGCGGAAAAGGCATCTTGTCCATTCATCTAAATGTCCTGACAACCTTGAAGATAAGTAAATAACTGAGACATGGATAGGCTTATTTAACTATTGTCTTGCCCTGAAAACCTTTAACAAAATGATTAATTTGATTCAGTCCTTCATTTTCATGATTATGCTTTACCAAGTTTCGCACCCGACAATTCTAATTGAAGGGTGTCCATAAACTAAATCAACAATTATCAATATACAGAAGCAGTTCAAAACCAAAAACCTACATTATTTCATATCCTCACCTAACCACCATTGAAAATCAATCAACTCAATTCGACAACTCACAAACCAAACAAAATCAAACAACACAAATGCAGTAATTACCTTTAAATTATTATTATTATGCATTGTCACCGCCACCGCGACGATCCTTCTGAATCTGTTCCCTTTGCTTCTCGGCAAGCTTATCAATAGCGTTATTCACAGCCTCACGTCCACCGATAAGCAACCGAGTCACAATCTCCGGATCGGTCTCAAACCTCGCAAGCTCAAACTCTTTACGAGCGCTATCTCTAAGAAGATCACGCCATAGAACGCCTTTGGTATCGTGCCATGTGAAAAATCGTGAGGCACGAAGAATGTCTCTGTAGAGACTCAGTGCTTCTCGGCGCGTGCTGGTGAGTCGCCTCCGATTCAGCAACTCTTCTTCTTCTTCATCATCGTTGATAACTTTCTTCACTAGATGCCGTTCTAGAAGCTCCTCGACGGTGTCAGGACCTTCGTGTAACAACCGCCACGCGCAACCGTTTGCAGTTTTTGGCCTCAGTTTCACGTTTAGATTCGAATTCCAAAGGCTTCGCCATTTTCCTCTCATTTTTTCTCTTTCTTGTTACTCTCTGTCTCTCGCCATTTTTTTTCAACGTTTTCCCTTTTTTTTCTAATAACATCTCATATTTTTCACAAAATTACCGTTAAATAAAATTTAATTTACTCTTAAACTTAGTTTAAGTAAATCATTTAAACTTAGTTTAAGTTTACTTAGTTAAAATCGGAGTAATACCTCAAATTCGTCCTTGAATTTTGCAAAATATCTATTTAGTTTCTGAATTTACAAAATGTCAATCAAATCAATCTCTTTGTTAAGTTGGTCTGTTAACGGAGGTGACGTGTACCGTTAATCTCTTACAAGGCTTACCACGTCAGATGTCATGCAAGCAGGGACCAAATTGATTGATTTACAGAAAATTATCAAGTACCAAATTGATTGATTTTCAGAAAATTGCAAAAGACCAAATTGATTGATTTTCAGAAAATTGCAAAATTCCCAACGACTCTTTCTCCTCTTTCTCATTAACGGCTCTTTCTTTTCCAAATATATAAATTTAGAACCCTAATGTTATAATTTGTCACCTAAAGTTCAAAATCCCCAAAGTTTCTTCCATGACTTGATGCCAAAGTTCTTCCCCAATTCAAAAAACTTAAAACCATAATTTTTTTGATTCAATTCGAAATTCAAAAATCAGTGGTCATTGTTGGGTACTTGCTATGCATGTCCTCTGCCAAAGGTTTGTTTAACAATGTTTATGTGATGTGTGAATGGTTTGTTTAAATAGTAATGATTTTGTCTTATGATTGTATAGAAAGATGGTGAAAACTGTAAATTATTTGGGTGGGTTGATGAAGCTGAAGAACTAGGTTATTTTAAAAACAATGGTGATGGTCATGGAAGAAATGCAAGGTTGATGGAGAAGCCAAATGATAGTGTCAGAGAAGAGGTTTGGAGGACAATGATGATAGATAAAGTTGATTGTGTAGGAAGTGAGCTTAGGTTGATTAAGATATTGATAGGAGTAATTTGTTTGATTGAGTTGTTTAAAATGTTATTGTATTATGTCAAGTCTATGTAATGAATGAATGCAACCCTTCTGTCAAAAAATTTCAATCAAATTGTTCCTTCTATTGTAAGTATATCCATCATATCGATCCCCAAATTAATGAAAATACCATCAAATAAGTCCTCGAATCTTCACAACATAAATCACTGTGATCCTTCGTGCATACATTTGCTGAACAAAGTAAAAAGTAAAAGTCAGACACTTTGATTGTAAAAAGACATACATTTGCATACCATCATAAGTCATACATTTGATGTTCATAAGTCATTACATAGCCAAAAAATAGCATTACATAGCCATTAAGTCATCAAGTAATTTGATGTTCTTAAGTAATTACATATCCAAAAAAAGCATAAATTAAACAAGTCCAAAAAACATTAATGAAACTAGTCCAAAAACATAATTTAAACAAGCATCACTGCTTTGGAAATCCTGGAGTTGGGATAAACTCCATGTATTGGGGTTGTGTACCCGTAATATGGATTTGGAACTCTAATAACTCTAGGAGCAGTTGAATTTTGTGGAGCAGGACCTCTCAGTGGTGTTTGTTTATGCTTGTCATTTGAAATTACTGGTCCTCTCATGCCATATTTCCTTGTACTCATTTCCTGAAATAAAATCAATCAAATCAGACCTTAAATTATAACACTATCCATCAAATCAGTCCTTAAATTATCACAATAAGTATCAAATCGATCCTTATCATAGAGAGGTATAATTGGAAACACGGGAAAAATGACACTGAAAAGTTAAATCTTGAATTTTTACCATTTCCATCAAATTAGTCCTTGTACACGTGGCTGCCTTTTTGACACGTGTACATGACAACACAACATGCAAGAAGACACATCATCACCATTAACGGAGCTTTTGGACGGAGGGACCATTTTGATGGACGTCCGTAAAATTTGGGAACTAAATAGAAATTTCGCAAAATTCAGGGATGAATTTGGCTGATTGGTGAAAATTCAAGAACGAATTTGAGGTATTACTCCTTAAAATCGGTTTAAGTAGGTCATGTAAACTTAGTTTAAGTAAGTAATGCAAACTGAATTTAAGTGTACATACAACTCAGTTTAAGTATGTCATGTAAACTTAGTTTAAGTAGGTCATTTAAACTGAGTAAGTGTACATACTTAAAATCAAATTTTTTTCTTTAACCTCTTCGACCTTGTTTAAAGATTCAACGTAATCTTATTTTAAGTATGTACATGTAAACTCAGTTTAAGTAGGTTATGTAAACTAAGTTTACATGTACTTACTTAAGCTGGATTTAAGTTAACCTCAACGATGTTAATTAACGTTAACGTGTGTGTTGCACTATTAAATAACCGTGTTGTAAAGTGCATAACATATCAACGTTGAACAACAATAAAAATATAGAAATTCTAGCATCATTGAAAAAGAAGAAGAAATTTACTTACTTATATGCAATAGAGTATGGATGAAAGATGTTTTGATTCACTCTTTAATCTTCCACATAAATTGATTGAACATCGATGATCGTTTGTGGGTGAAAGAGGCTAAAATTTTAGAGTGACAGTGAATGAAATCAAGGTTTTTAAGAACATTTATATAAAAGGGCAAATTTGGAATTATAATAAAATTTTAAGTAAATTTGGGTGTAACCAGAAATACCTCGGGTGTGAATAAAACAATTCTTTTTTTTTTCTAAATGAACGTTTTTCGTATTTATTGAAAAAGATTTGTTTCATGACGATCACTTTCTATAAATTTATACAGTGAGTTAGTACAGATGAAGAGTGAATTAAAAATATTATATCAAAAAATGATGAAAAATGACAAATTTGATTCTTTAAAAATTTAAATATTATTGAATCTAATACAAACCTACTTAGTACTACTGGTTAATATAACCCTATATTTAAAGACAAACGTAGTAAAATTATAAATGTTAATATACTTATATTTATATCTATTCAATAAAAAAAATTGTGTATTAATTTTTTGTGCCTATTGTAGAATATTTTATCAATTAAAACTTAACAATACAATGCTAAATATCATAAACAATTTCCCTTCAAACAATGATTCCTATACAGTATGTTACAAATACATAAGCATGTGAAAATATAGATTTCACAATCCAATGCATTTTATGTCATGATACAAATCTATTATTAATTCTCCGATGTCAATTTAGGTGAGTTAGTTTAACTTCTTAAAAAAACAAATCTATTATTAATCAATCAATTTAAAATATAAAATGAAATCTTCAGCTTTGACTTAAACTTTTGGACAACATGCCTTGCGTTGCAGCACTGTCACGTATATGCATAACTGCTTTTTCTTAGTGGAAGGAGAGAGTTCTTGCAAATTTATGGTGCAATATATGCACAACTGCTTTTTCATATGAATTTCCTAACTACAATGCGGATCTGCTAATAAAAACAGTCGAGTGAAAGACTTGATCCTTTCATAAGACAACTAACTTAAAATATAGGCCGTCGCAGACTCAAAACTGAGTCACAAGTGTATTGAACCGGAAAATCAAATTATGGTATTTATGCTAGAATAACCCTAGATTGCTTAAGCAAGTAACTTACTATGTTAATAATTACAATATGTAAACAGCAAAGTAGTTTTATTTTTTAGTTCTATCTTTACAATTTGCATTACTAACAATGCTTTTAATTGCTTAAGATATCAAAATAAGACAAAATAAATCTATTAAACATGTGGTAATCTTTTGAGTATTTTATTTCTCTTAACTTTGCGCAAATAAACTTATTTAGGGTATAACTAAATATATTTTATTGCGGTAGATAAACATAAAATACATTTACTAATACAAATAAAAAAATATTGGGGTAGTCAAAGCTACCCCTCTCTTACACATAGCTACACCCCTTTGCGTGTTGTTAATAATTATAATGGAATAACTATTATGGTTTGTTGGTACAGTTTATTTTCCACATGCATCAGATCACATCTCACAATATACATATTTTTAAAGAAATGATTGAAACTGATACAACATAATGTCATTACGGTGTGATTTTATTAGATATGTGTGTAAATGAAACTTCAATCATGGATTGTGATACTTAAAGATGTGATTTTATTAGATATATCTGTAAAATCACAT
>Ga0209282_1002278_pt1 | contig 10993 bp, 7 predicted proteins | sample Mtrugardesep15_FD_187529 | JGI IMG/M metagenome (GOLD analysis project Ga0209282, IMG submission 187529) | Root nodule microbial communities of legume samples collected from California, USA - M. trunc garden sep15 (SPAdes) (version 2) | ecosystem: Host-associated > Plants > Roots > Nodule...
GTTGTTTTAACGATGTATCAGCTATCAGTATTGCTTATAATACTATTCATCATATGATAGGACAAAACACAGTGAAATGTATCAACACCTCATCAACATGAAGTTGGAAAGCAGATTGATAGTGACAACCTAGCATTATTTTGCAGATGTGTAAACAAATGGCTAACCATCATAACAATTTGGCCAACTTACTCGCAAGTTGGGAAGATAGATATTCATTCACCGTCTTGAGGAAGATTATTATAAATACTATTTTCGTATTTGTAATTTTCAATCGTATATTTTGTAATGATTAGTGATTATAGCATTGAGAGCGTTAAAGCATAGTCTATATAGTCAAATTAGTGTTTTTACTCTTTACACAGTTTGAATAATAATACTTTAGAATGTTTTTCAAAATGTATTATTACTTTTAGAGCTTATCCAAGATCTATTGAGCCTTCCATCATCGGGTTACTCGGATCACACTCTAGATGTCCAATTCTAGGCATGATGGGGGTTTGTTGAGCCCCACATTGAATCTGATATGGCCTGAAAGAGTACTCATAAGTGAAAGTTCTTACAAGTTGATTTTGTGGGGTTGGTTTTCTGAACCTAAATTCCAATATGATAACAGAATTTATCATAGATCCGTTGGGCTACCAAGACCACACTACAAACCAGTAAAAGGGCAAGCGTACACTAAGGGACAAGCAAACCATACCTTGTTCACAAAATTCTCCACTAATGAAAAGATTGTTGTTCTAATCGTTTGTGGATGGAATCATTCTTATAGGAGACAATGTAGTAGAGATGGAAAGATTGAAGAAACATTTGGCGACGGAATTTGATATCAATGTTTTTTGGCATGAAGGTTTCCAGTTAAAAAATAATTACAATTCTCAAACAAAATACATTCTGAATCTCTAAGAGTCTGGGATGAATCGATGTAGACCAACAGATGACCATATAGATCTAAATTTGAAGCTTCGAGAAGAAGATCGTGTTCCTGTTCATATTGGTTGATACCAGAGCTTAGTTGGTAAATTAATCTCTCAAGCTAATACCACCAAACATTGCATTCTCCATGAGAGTTGTAAGTTAGTTCATACACTCTCCCTAAGAGGAGCATCTTGAGGCCATTTAAAGTAACAACTGAGGCAAAGGTTTGTACTTTAAAAAGACCAGTGAGAAAAATATTATTGTCTTTATAGATGCCAATTGGACAGGGTCAGTCACCGACAGAAAATCCACTATTGGGTATATAATTATGTATGGAGGAGTTTGGTTACTTGGAGAAGCAAGAAATAAGGAGTTGTTGCTGGGATTAGTGCGGAAGCTGAACTCGTGTTGGTGTATAGAAATCTATTATGCCCAATTTGCCAATCGTTATAATGTAAAGAAGCTTAAAAAATCTGAGAGAAGAGAGAAAATATTCTATTGAATTTGATTGAATGAATATTCTGATCTGAGATCAGTGTACAACTGATTTATATACAAGCTTCTCCTAAACCAACAGAGTTCCTAAAATGCACCACTTTTTGGATGGCATGACATTTTGAGTAATTTTAGAACTTGATGGAATGTTATTTTGATTACCTTTAGAACATATTTTGATGGGAAATGAGAAAGTTGATTATAATTATTAAGTATGATTGTCCCTTTAATTTTTTGTATTTTTCTATTTTTTTATATATCTTGCTGGAATTTATGTTTACTTTGTAGTACATTGTTTTTTAGTCTTCACAATAGCGGTCATCCAGCTATAGCATTCCATCAACTTGATGGTTCTCATACTCATGTTGGTTGAGAATATTGACCTTGAACATTTGTTTAAATTGAAAATTGTGCTTTATGTTCCCAAACTTCAAATTCATAAGCTTACTCAAGAAAAGAGAGCTATGCAGTAAAAAATTTCCCTTATAATTGTGTAAAGCTCTTGTCTACACTTCTATTTAATGGGCATAAATAAAGCTCTGAATACAATAACCACTGCTAATTACAAAAATATTACATAACATTACCAAAACAAGAACAATATATACAATTTTTGAAAGAAAAACAAGTGAAATCTTAAAAAATGAATTAAATAATAGGGTAGAATTTTTAAGCACATAAATTATGATATAACTGACGAATAATATATATGGGTATAAGCTTAGTGAGACTTTTTTGCTACAATTGCATACCTGGCCTAAATTTGTTTTTTCTATGCGACCTTTCACCATCCTTGCAGTTTCTGCATTATCCTCCCTCTCAAGTATTGCAGTGATGATCGGTGTCTTAATATTGCGTGCTCCATCTATTATTTCTTTGATGCGAGGAACTCCAAGAGTAACATCTAATGACAGATTAAGGAACAACATTCAAAACCAATCAATGTTTAACAGAATTTACAAAATTCCAGCAAACATTCGCAGAACACTAATGATCAACATAATGGACAGCATAGTCAAATAAAGGATACTCATGCTTGCAACCCCAGCAAAGTGAAAAGTTTTCAAAGTCATCTGAGTCCCAGGTTCACCAATACTTTGAGCTCCAATTGCACCAATCGGAGTTCCAGCCTCAATTTTTTTTATACGATAACGTGATAGACAAATATCTAGAAAAACCTGAATAAAAAGAGCATACATGAGGGCGTTGTAATCAGACCAATAAAAACAAACCCATGAAACTTAAGGAAAATATGGAGGCAAACCCTTAAATTCAAATAGAAGTCGTAGACCTCAAGAGTTTCCTTTTTTGTAGAGGCAAAAAAGATCGTATTTATTGTGAACTAACAATTACATCAGCGCACAAGAATTGACAATGACACTAACAGCTTAAAACGCAAAATAATAATTACCACCACTTTAGCATCTTCAAAACATTTGCTAATAAAATAATGACAGCATCCCCATCTACGAGACTATACAATTGAACAAGCACATGTTTTGCCATAGAGAAGCAAAAGAAGCAAGTTCTACTAACCTTTTGTCCACCATGTTTTGAATGAATTTTTCTATCAAAATTAAAAACTCATTACCATTATCAGTTATAATAACAGTTGCAGTTGAAATATTTTACTTTCGTCAGAATTGCCTAGTTCTTGCTAGATGTCCGTCATTGAAAAACAAACAAATTAGCACTCTTTAAACTATTAAGATAGTTCATACACTTTCTTAGAATTTGGGGTTGAGCCTAACTCAACCTTACAAAACCAGTTGGCTAGGTGAGGGATGTTTTTCTTTATAAACTCCAGTCAGGCCTTATCTTTAATCTATGTGGGACTTGGTTTTCCAATACACTTGTTTCTTAAAACACTTCCACAATATCAAAAGGAAAATAACAAATATATTTGGCATAAGCAAATTAGATTGCTAAGACTTGCTTATAAAACTACAAAACTAGAATGACCAAATGGAAGCAAAAAAGAATAACCAAGGAGAAACATTAAGCCAAGACCACAAAATAAATACCTCTAGTTGTCTGCGACTGATTCCATATATCCTCGGAATAAAGTTCTTTAGGTTCTTCAAATTATAGGAATCGTCCTCGATGATACTTTCAGTTAATTTTGTATTTTCTTCAACAAAAGATTGTAGAGATTTTAGGAAATCAGTAGAGAAGCCCACTGCTGACGTTTTATCATTGTTTGAAGCATTCTTCTCCACTAACTTAGACATACCAACTTCTGAAAGCTTCTCGTGAAGTACTTTATGCACATCTGAAGAAGATAAGATTATATCATCTCCATCAGCGGGACATATGGCCTACAATTCACATACGAAGTGGAATTCAGAGAGAAATAGGAGAAATTAACAAGAACCATATATTTTAGAAAGTTGCAAAATCAAGAAAATCATAATGAAACTCAATAAAACAGCAAAGGAAGCTTTTAAACCTTGCTTTTGAGAAATAACCGATCAAAATTTAAAGGTTTTCCATTTTTGCCTTCCATGCCTGCTGGATCCATGCCATCATCACCATAACAAAACTGAACAAGACTACAATTGGCATCTCTTACAGTGTAATCATAATGTAAAAATAAGTCTTCTAGAGCTTTCATTAATCTACGAGACATATATCCAGTGTCTGCAGTTTTGACCTGAAAAACCACAAGCAGTAAAGAAATTTATACAATGGACTCCAATGTTTTTCGTCTTAGTAAATGATAAAAAATGAACTGAAATGCCCCACAACCCTAAGTGAACGCTCCATGTTTTTACCACTATCAGTGACTTTTGCATCCATAATATTTGACTTTACCCTTTTCTTTGTATATAAAAAGATTTAAGGGGTTATAGGAAGGCCACACCTTCAACCACGCTTCCCTTCTCCGCCATACCTTCTCCAGTGAGGCACATTCCTAACAACCCCCTTCAGAATCCACCGATGAGGCCTACTGTTTTTTCTAAATTCACCTCACTCCACGCTATCAAGTATAGGGTTATTGTTTCTATTTTCTCTACAGTACATCCACCTGTTGGAACAAGCTTGAAGGTCAGTAAGTTTTGGCTTGAGGTTATCTTAGAATCATAGATTAAGATTTTGAATCGGCAAATCATATCAATTAGCATTTATTGTATTTATTGTACATGTTATTATAAATAGAGGTGATTATGGTCTGAATTAGACATTTCTAAACTTCCGTAGTTTCATAACCACGTGAAAAACATGCACCCTAAATCCATGCTCCATTAATTATACTAAATATAAGTGAGTTAGTTTTAGTAAAACTGTACTCAATCTGTGACAAAATATAAGCAAAAGGATCCAAAAAGTCAATTGTATTTGGTTTTAAAGTTAGACCAAAAACATTTAATTTATGGATTCATTTTGCTTATTTTTAGTTACTGATAGTATATCTCTCACCCACACAAGCCCATCTGAGTTCATGATAATGTCTCTCCTTAAGAGATACCATAGAACTTACCCCTACCTATAACTTTTAACTGTTCATATAAAAAAAGGGCAACCCGGTGCACTGAAGCTCTCGCATTCGCAGGGTCCCACCATTTAGTGTATTGTACGCAGCCTTACCCTGTTTTTACACAAGAGGCTGTTTCCAGGACTTGAACCCGTGACCTTACGGTCACATGACAACAACTTTACCAGTTGCGCCAAGGTTACCCCTCAACCTTTAACTGTTCATATAATAAAAACAAATTATTGATTGAAAATATCTTATGCATAATATATTCAAAATATGAACCCTACCGCTGTATCAACGAGCCCTTCTCTCCCTCCCATTGTATGGAAGAAAAACTCAGTAGCTGACAATCCAGTGAAAAAGGAATCTTTAACAAAACCTTTAGCCTGCATCAAGAGTAATGTACCAGTTTAAAACGTAGGGAACAGCAGCAAACTGTAATGCATAATGGAAACAACCAAAAACAACTGTTTACAACTTAATAAATGACGGTTATTGCTGCAACATGCAATACACAAATAAATGTGTAATGTGGAATAAAGACAATATCCAAAAAAGATGAATTACTGTTCCTTGTCAATATATAACATGGATTCAAAATGATGATGATACAGAAGTCCATAATTTGCTACTCAAACCTTCGGTTTTAATGTTAGTTACGTAATTAACTGTGTCTGTGGTGTTCTGTGCTGTGCACATCTCAGGATCGTGAATCTGTGATCAGAAGTTAACTATTTTATATTATTTTTTTATTTTGGGATCTGTGATTAGGAATTATCCTCAGTATATATCATTTTCCTTTATTGGTGCTATTATACATCGGTCACATACAATACCCACGCAGTAATTATTAAGTTTATACCATTTCACAAAGACCTTTAGTTTAGCATTGCAATCATTTAGTAATATAAACAATTTGCGGACAGTGTCACTGAAATGTATAAAGATCTTGGGAATAAAACTCACTTTTATAAACCACCCTTACAAGAGAAATTCAACAGGGAGGAAACTACGTGACAAAATGCTTCTGCACTTTGAAGCAGATACAGCTAGACCTTGATATATTCAAGACTTACAAATAAAAGTAAGCAAAGGATGCCGACCACTGTCATTATACAGTGGAAGAAAGAAGAATATTTCAATTTCTTGCAGCTCTAAATGGCAGGCTTGATGAAGTTTGTGGCAGAACCATTAGGAGAGCAACCTTACCTTCGCTAGGTGAGATCTTTGCAGAAGTTAGACAAGAGTAAACTTGCAGAAGTGTGATGACGGGAAAGGAAAAAGATAAAGTTTAGTCAAGAAGACAGATAAGACAATTAGTAAACTAGTAAGAAAACTATGCACAACCCGAGAGGTTCATTTACTTATGGGAACTCCAGGAAGATGAGTTTTATTTGCACCTCTTGAGGCTTACAATTATGTTGTTTATGCGGGAATATTTACTATCAAGAATTCAATACTAGGTATTGAACTTTACTTGGAGGAAATGTAGTAACTTGGTGGAGTACAAAGTAGAATGTGGTGGCTCGTTCTAGTGATGAAACCGAGTTTTAGGCTATGGCACAAGGTATTTGTTATTACTTTCTCAAATAATTTTGAATGATTAGCTAGTAAATAAGACGTGCCTATGAAGTTATGTTGTGATAAGAAATCAGCAATCAGCATAGCTTATCTACATAATCGAGCGAAACGCGACATGCGAACAGACATTTTATCAATGGTAAAGCTTGATTGTGATATGATTTGAACTCCACATGTAGCCTCTCAAGGAAAACTTGCAGATATTCTAACCAAAGGATTAAGCAACCCAACTCCACATATAGCTTTTCAGACAAATCTACGAGAGTTAAAGATGTGTTAAAGCAATGATGATGAATGTAAGGGGTTAAAGACAGTATTAAAATTGATTACATCATCTCTAGCTTTTCAGTAGTCGATAGATGAGCGAAGCTCAAATGGTATCATATATTGTGTTAGATGTTTTCTTAATAAAACAAATTGCTCGATATAAATGCACATATATTTTTTTATTCTCAATATATATCTTGCATAAATAATGTTCATATTTTTTACATTAGTAGCAACGTGTCCGTGTCAAAGTTTGTGCCTCATAGCCTCTCACCCACTCTCTGTTAAATCCCTCGCCCTCTCTTTGTAATACAGTTGCAAACCAGTGCTCTCCACAAGCTCATGCCTCACCCTCATCCTCTCTCTTGCGTGACTGTGAAATCCAGAGCTCCCTGTTGACACCCTCATCTCTATTAGAGTGAAGCTCTCCCTCTCAGCGTGCAGCCCTCTCCTGTTTTTGTTATGCTGAATAGAATTTTTTGCTAAACGGGCCATATGTATATCTATTCCCAAACTCTGTTTTTTTTTCCCTCTATTACTCCTTATGAACCCACCACCCCACTTAATCCTAGGTAGGATTACCCATTTGGCAACGTCGGTGGCATTTGGTCAAACCATTTTTCATGACTTAATCACAACTTTCAACCAAAGATATAAAACAAAGCAAAGGAAATAAGCAGCCATTCTAGATAGCTATGATGTCTAAGAAATATTTGGTGCATGTTATCCATCTATTATTTGTCAAGTTACTGATGATATTGTTTTTTATTTTTTTTTGTAAGGAAATGGGGTAAACTTTCTCCAACACCCTAGATAAATTAAAAAGGTGCAGATGGTACCAATGATATTATTAACATAAATGCAATATGGAAAAAGTGTAGAAATTTAAGAAAATAAGCAATAAAGCATGAGTAGGAAGGATTGGGTTTTACAAGAACACTAATAATAGAGTTGTAAATCACAAGAACTAAACATACATCAGGGGTGTTCGCTTTTTTAGGGAAATGAGGAAGATTCCGATCTATGAACCCATTAGTAGCACGGCAACCTCCAACCGACTGTTGACCAACACAGGCAACCATTTGACATATATTGATAGGAGATCCTTTGGAACCACACTGCGACATGATCAATGGACTATTCCTCCAGTGTAATGTTTCCATGCAAACCTGGGAATATAACAAATTATAGACCAGGAGAATCAAAATAAAATAGTTTTTTTGCCCACAGGGCTCAGGGGGTTCTCAAACAAAAACAAATATTTCTATGATTTGCCATTAGCAGTAGCACTCGGTGGCCAACATGTCAAAATACAAAGGCGGCATACTTTATGAAGGAAAAAAAATGGATACCTTCGCTGTTGTATCACGTAAGCCATTTAATGTACTAAATATCTCAGACTCTAATGTCTGAGCAGCATCATAACCAGGTGCGAGTTTTAGCTCTCCTTTATTGAAAGCTTCTATATAACCATCACACTTCTTGTAACCATCCTCAATCGTTTTTTCTTTCCCTTTGATCAATTTATCTTTTGGTTGGACGTCATCAATGCCTATCGAGAACCCATGATTACCTATCCACCGAGCACTGCATCAGAGCAACAATGGCCATATACTTCATCAAACTTGTAAATCAAGCCATCTAATGGATTCAAAATGCCACATCAAAACGCATAGACTGGCAAATAACTATCAACAGAAATTAATACTTGAATAGCACTATTTTTGGTCTCATAAGAATTCTTGATTCCCTTTGGATGAGACTAATCCTCACTTGGGAACTGATGCTACCTCTGCTCACAATTTCTGGCATTTCAAGTCCTAAGTCGAAAATTGCTCTTTAGGCTTCCATTTTTTTCCCAGCTACCCCGAAATGACTAAAATACCCCCAACAGCAGTTAACTGCCGTCCGCTACCCCCAACGGCAGTTAACTGCTGTTCTAGGTCGAGACCTACATACACAGGAGCAAAAAAAATTGCAAAAACAACGTTGGTGCCTCTTCCTTTCTTCTCAGTATTCTAGGATCCCTCTTATTTTGGTACTCACAGGACATCTGGATAATTGCTCTTTAGAAGGGGCCATGGGAAACAAATATTAAAAACCTAGTGAGATCGCTTAATTAAAAATATCATCTTGATTAATTATCTAGTAGTTATCTTAATATATAATACGAAGGTACATAATGCATACCTTACTTTCCCAAACCCTAATGCTATGTGGCGGGAATTTTTTCACCTAATTGCAATTAAAGCTGAAATTTGAATTTCAAATGAAACTCTGCAGCTTATTTACTCCGGGAAATATGCAAGCTACCTCATTTATTAGAGATTTTGAAATTCAAATCTCCCAACTAAAACCCTATTTTAGCGCCCAACTCTCCTAAATTAATGGGGGACAAAACTCTCTTAACTGCTCCCAATCAATACCTGCCATGTGTAACTCTTAACCTACTTAATAGCCTTACTGATTTCCAACCAATGTAAACACATCACGTAAACTCTCTGTGAATCGCGACGCAACTATTCAGCTTTCATATTGTGTTACATGATCTTAGGGGGGTGTATTGGATTGAGATTTTAAAAGACTTTGTTGGATTGTATTGATTTTGTGGGATTTTAAATGACATTTTTTAAAAGACTTTTTACAATCAAGATTCTTGATGCAAGATTTTAATGGATTTATAATATAGATTTAAGATTTTAAAGGACTTTATGGATTTTCAAGATTTTAAAGAGGTCAATGAATTTAAAAATATATTTTATTATACGGTATAAAATTATTAGACATATACATCACTTGCAAAAAAACTATAATAAAAACAATTGTAATAATAAAGTACAGTAGTTATAAATCAAACAATATATCTCTCAAAAAAAAAATCAAACAATATAATAATAAATTAATTGTCAACCAAATAAAGATGTATCATTGAAATCAATGAACGTATAGAATTCCTTAAAAAAAATGTCTGTATAGACTGTTAGAGGTATTTTTTTATTTTTTTTGGTTACAGACTGTTAGAGGTATAGTACAGCAAGTTGATTGATTATAATAATTTGATATATAATTAGACGGACAAATTCTGTTAAGAAGATTGCAAGTTACAGTTATGAAGATTTCGACAATCATGTTTGTATAACAAAAAGAAATAATATGAACCTGTCATGGCCGAACAGAAAAGAGTATGGGAAAGTATCACAAAATCTCAACAGTTTGTGTGAGATTGTTGGATGAGTCTATTTTAACTAAAAAGTCTCACACAATCTATTCCACAAATGAATCCAATAAAATCTCTCTAATTTTCAATACCAAGAGACATTTTATAAGTTCCCAGAAATCTCAATTGAATACCAACAGATTTCGTTGTATTTAAAAAAAAGTCTTGATTGTCTTGATTGAATACCACAAGATTTATTTAGATTTTATAAAAGTTTTGATTGAATATCACCAAACTTTTTTATCATAAAAAAGTCTTTTAAAATCCTTTAAAATCACAATCCAATACAGAATTTATCTTTTCCTAGGAGATTTATCTCTTCACCTTCCATCGTATTTCCTTATTCCTTCATGTTTTATAAATACGAATTCAACAACATAGAGTTGTTGTTTTGTGGCTCTTTTGTTATTCTATCATGGCCTATGATATTGTTTCATCTACCTCCAAGGCCTTGGATAGCTTGAAAGGTTAGAGTTTCATTTAGATTGTTCTAGATTATTTTGTTTCTTGCTTTTCTGCCTTCATACTCATTTTTACCTTCTTCATCTTTCTGTTATTATATTACTGCTGTTATGATTCTTTTGTCTTTTTTTCTTCTGCAATTCTGTTATAATTCTAACCTTCATGTTACCGATATAGTTTTTTCAATGCTATTCTGTTTCCATTCTGCTATTGCTGCTTAAATTGTGTTAAGTTGATTTTTTGCAGCTGAAATATATTGGTCTGCTATTTATGGTGGCGATGAAAGGAAGTTGGAGCTTGCTAGACTGAAATTTCGTAGTTTTTGCATTGAAGACAATCCAAAACATGTTTAATCTTATTATTTTTGGTGTTGGGCGTGTCTTGGTAGCACAGGCAGTGGTGATGTCTGTGTTTTAGCTTCTGCTTTTTGTGCTAGCTGCTGTCCCATTTTTCTCCCATGTAGGTGTGTTTATGTTAGTGTCGTGGAAGTCTTAATTTCTGCTGTATCAGTTCCCTGTAATACTCTTTGCACTGGGGTTCCCTGTTTTTTTCTTTGGCATCACTACTCTCTT